>Ga0172370_10004720_pt1 | contig 18043 bp, 16 predicted proteins | sample LakKiv5m_FD_114538 | JGI IMG/M metagenome (GOLD analysis project Ga0172370, IMG submission 114538) | Freshwater microbial communities from Kabuno Bay, South-Kivu, Congo - kab_022012_11.5m | ecosystem: Environmental > Aquatic > Freshwater > Lake | place: Democratic Republic of the Congo...
GGGGTATGATACGACTTAACTAAATAGTCAACAGCGCCTAAGGAGAGAGCAAGCTTCTTATCGTTGTTTGTTTGCTCACTACCGAGGTTTGTTAGGATAATAACCGGCACATCACGAGTGGCAATATTTTGTTTAAGCTTTTTGAGAACATCGAACCCGTTAAGCTTGGGTAGTAATATATCCAACAAAATTAAATCATAATCACCCGATGCGACACGCAACGCCTCTTCGCCGTTACCTACCGCCTGCACTCGTATATCGTCCTCTTCTTTGAATCGTTCCAAATATAGCTCGGTAATCAGTGGGTCGTCTTCTACTAGTAATAGCTGTTTTTTTGCCATTTCTCTCCGCTCTAGGCCCCTTTCACTTGGGACATTTGTTTAATTTTAGGTTGATATTGAGGCAAATTAAGAGTGAAAACCGTTCCTTTGCCAACCTTACTGCTAACTCGAATCTGGCCAGAAAAGAGATTAACAAGATACCGGACAATAAACAAACCCAACCCAGCCCCCTGCTCTTGCGTTTTCTCGGGTGAATGAGCGCGATGGAAACGGTCGAAAATCAAGCCGATCTCTTTTGGTCCGATACCAATACCGGTATCTCTAATTGTCACCTGCCAAGTTTTGCCGCTGGATCGGCCTGCTTTAGGCAGGAGAGAAACATAAACTCCACCCCTGTTTGTATATTTAAGAGCGTTTTCTATGAGGTTTGCCAGTATCTGTTCAGTCCGTCTTTCATCTGCCCAAATTAAGGCTTGTTGGCTGGCCAGCGATAGCGTTAGCTCTAAACCTTTATCTTTGGCGCGGCGATCTAGGTCGCTAACTACTTTTTCTAAACAGCCGGCCAGATTAACCTTCTGCCAGCTGATAGAAAGTCGTTCTTCCTCTATCTGGTTGGTGTGGAGCAGATCTTCTGCCAGGCAGAGTAGCCGATCGGTTGCCCGTTGGGCTCGCTCTAGAAAAAGGCGATGTCTTGGCGGTAGCGTATCTCGATCACGGGCCATCAGGCTTAAATAGCCGATAACTGCAGTTAGTGGCGTTCGAAGCTCGTGTGTTGCCATCGAGATAAACTCGCTTTTTCTTCTTTCTAGACTTTTTTTGTGAGATATGTCTCTTACTAAAACAAGAACCTGCTCTAAATTATCTTCAGAGCCGGTGATCTTTGTAGCGGCAATTGCTAGCCATCTTCTTGTCCCACTTGTCTTGGTGTACTCGATCTCCTCGAACAGAGTGCCGGGAGAGTGCGGATCGAGTATCCGTTTGTGCAATAGCTTCAGCCACGCCAAGTGAGGATAACTATCAACCACCTGCTTGAGAGTTTTTCCAACTACCTCCTCGGCACGGACCTTTGTCAAACGGTGAAGAAACTTGTTCCAGAGCGTAAGGGTGCCGTTAGGAGAAAAAACGGCCAAGCCTTCTGATAAATGGCTTGTCAGGGTGGCAAATCTGGCTTCAATCTGTGCGGTCTGTTGGCGAGCCAATGCCTCTTGAAAGCGCCAAGACAGATTTTGGGCACATACGCGTATGAATTCTTTCTCGTCTGGGGCGATCGGTTTTCGACTGAAAGCTAGTAGTTGTAGACGCTCTTTAGATGAATTCACAATTTCTAATGTGGCTAGGTCGCTAACGGAACCAATCCTAGGTAGCACAAGCGCTTGCCGCCAGTGGAAGAATCGTGGGCCCGACTTCCCTAACAGGGATTTAAGTGGAGGAACGTTTAATAGCTGATCGGTAATTTTAATTGCTAAGTTGCTGGCAACCACCCGTTGCGAGCCAGCGCCGCAAGCAACAAAAGCGATCAGGGGCAGATTTAGTAATGATGGCAGAACCAGACAGCAATGCTTTAAGGCTGCTCGGTTATCTAACTCGTCTGAAGAAAGGGTACGAAAAAAATGCCAACTAACCGAGGAGAATCTCAACTCATTAGGCGGTTTGCCCCAACTGCTTAGAAGCTGGTCCCATCCAGGGACGCTTCTAATTCTCTCGGTAAAATTAATCTCAGCCATATTCCCAGAATAATCAATCTCTTTCTTGAGTTTTTTGTAATATCTTACAAGAAGTGATTTCCCCGGTTGGTTGGAAAAATACTGGGTTAGAACTGTCAATGACAGAGAAAGCTATTGACAATATAAACACAAGTGATAAAATTTTCTTAATCATTATTTAGATTTAGAAAAGGCATACCCCTACACGGTATTGAGGTGTAATATCTTTATTCTAAGAATTAGAGAGGAATTAAATAGATGAAAAGTGCCGGTCCAAAAACGAAGGAAATTATCATCACGCAAGAAGGGCTAAACAAGCTTAAAGTGGAGTTAGATGAGTTGAAAAATGTTCGTCGTCCCGAGGTTATTAACCGCATAAAGGGGGCGAAGGAGCTTGGTGACTTGTCGGAAAATGCTGAATATGCCGCCGCCAAGGACGAGCAGTCTTTCATTGAGGGAAGGATTCAAGAGCTCGACCAAATCATTAAGAAGCTTAAGGTTGTGAAAGAGGCCAACGGCCAACAGAAAGTCGCCCTGCCTGGTTCTCGGTTGGTTGTTTCTGTAGAGGGCGAATCGATGGATATTGAGTTGGTTGGCCAGACTGAAGCTGACCCAGCAAAGGGCAAGATCTCAATCGACTCTCCAGTCGGCAAGACACTACTTGGTCACAAAAAAGGTGAGAGTGTTAAGGTCCAGACTCCAGACGGCGAGATCGCCTACAAGATTGTTTCCCTCGCCTAAACTCTGCCAAAAACTAGTTGCTTGTTTGGTGGCATATCTGCTACTGTACAGGTATGATCAACATTGATTTGTTGCGTAATCAGCCAGAGTTATTTCGTGACTCCGTTGTCCGTCGGGGCGGTGAGGCGAAGCTGGTTGATGGGCTGATTGATCTGGACCAACAATGGCGAGGGCTGACTGCTACTATTGAGAAACAACGCGCTGATCGATCTAAACTATCACTTGACAAAAAAGCCGCCGAAACCAACAGGGCCAAGCTGGCCAAGATCAAGAAGGAGCTTGGTACGCTAGAAAAAAAGATTGAAGAAGTTGCCCTCAAACGTCAAGAATTACTCCTGTCTTTACCAAATCTAATTATGGAAGGAGTGCCCACTGGTCAAGGAGGTAGCGCTAACCAAGTGATAAAAACTGTCGGCAAAGTTAGAATTTCTCAAGGACTTAGTCATGAGGAATTGATGGGAAAAATGGGATGGCTAGACACCGACTTAGCCGCTCTGACTACTGGTAGCCGGTTTCGTTTTCTTAGAGGGGCGGCTGCCCTGGCTCATTTAAGACTAATTCTGGAGGCTTATTCATACGCCATCAGTAAGGGCTTTACTCCAGTTATTCCCCCAGCTTTAGCCAACGAAGAGCTATTACAAAACGGTGGCTTCTTTCCTTTAGGGCGAGAAGAGGTATTCAAGGTCGGCGAGGATCTATTTTTACTTGGCACCTCTGAGCCGATGTTAGTTGCCCAAGGGTGGAAAAAACGCTTTAATGCCTCTGATCTTCCCAAGCGTTTCGTCGGTTTCTCTTCCTGCTTCCGTAAAGAGGCCGGCTCCTACGGCGTTGACACGAAGGGCATGTTTCGACAACACCAGTTTGACAAGGTTGAGATGGTTTCTATCTGCCTACCTGAAAAGTCAAACGAGGAGCTCGATTTTCTTTTACAGATGCAAGAGGATCTGGTCAAGCGCTTCGACCTACCCTACCAAGTTGCCTTAATCGGCAGTGGCGATTTAGGGGCAAAAGAAGCCAAAAAGTATGATATTGAAACTTGGTTTCCAGGACAGCAAAAGTACCGGGAAACTCATTCAGCCAGTAACTGCACCGATTACCAAACACGGCGATTTCGGACTAAAGTAGTTACTTCTAATAATGAAGAGGTGTATGCCCACGCTCTTAACGCCACCCTAGTAACCGAGAGATTGTTGCTGGCCATTATCGAGAACGGGCAGAAACCAGACGGCTCGGTCAAGCTGCCCCGCTCCCTGCAATAATTCATGAGCTTGTGGAGTCGATTGTTAGGTGACCCCAATCAACGAGAGCTTAATCGCTATCGGGATCAAGTTGATGAGATTAACTCACTAGAAAAACAGCTGGAGAAGAAAACCGATACTCAGCTGAAGGAAGAGTCTCTCAAGCTCAAACGACAACTCTCCAGTGCCGCTGCCGAAATTTATCAGCAAACTAGAGATATTCCTGATCAGCATGAGCTTAACGATCAACGCCGAGAGCATCTGGCAAACCTGCTGGAAGGTCATAAAGCATATGCCTTTGCCCTTGTTCGCGAGGCGGCCAAGCGACAGATTGGCCAACGACATTTTGATGTTCAGCTTTTGGGGGGCTTGGTATTGCATGAAGGCAAGATCGCCGAGATGAAAACTGGAGAAGGAAAAACACTTGTTGCCAGCCTCCCCCTCTATCTTAACGGCTTGACCGGTTTAGGCGCACAGCTTGTGACTGTCAATGATTATCTGGCTCGATTAGGAGCCGGCTGGATGAGCCCGATTTATAGTTTTTTGGGGATGAGCGTGGGGGTGATCGGCCCGCAGGCCTCCTATATCTACGATAGTGAGTTTCAAAACGAAGAACCGGATTGGCGGCTGCGACACCTGAAGCCTGTTTCGCGAAAGGAGGCCTACCAAGCCGATATTGTCTATGGAACCAATAGCGAATTTGGCTTTGACTATCTACGGGATAATATGGCTCAACGCCAGCAGGATATTGTCCAGAGAGAATTAGTATATGCCATCATCGACGAGGTTGATTCGATCTTAATTGATGAGGCGCGAACACCATTGATCATCTCGGCGCCGGCGAGTCGTTCAGCAGACTCATACGCCCAATTTGCCGGCTTTGTTAAACGCTTGAGTGCCCAAACAGATTACACAATCGACGAGAAAGCCCGCTCTGTTTCGCTCACCCCTGCTGGTATCAATAAAATTGAGCGGCTGGCCGGTGTAAACAATATTTACGATCCGAGCAATGTCCGCCTAGTGCATTATTTAGACGAATCTCTAAAAGCGGCAGTGCTTTACAAGAAAAATCGCGACTATGTAGTAAAAAATGATGAGGTATTAATTGTTGATGAGTTTACTGGCCGGATTCTGGCGGGTCGGCGCTACTCTGGTGGCTTGCATCAGGCCATTGAAGCTAAAGAAGGTGTTTCGGTCAAGGAAGAATCGGTAACGCTAGCGACGATCACTTTTCAGAACTATTTCCGAATCTATACCAAAATCGCCGGTATGACTGGAACAGCGGTAACGGAAGCGGAAGAGTTCGCCAAGATTTACCACCTCGAAGTGGTGATTATCCCGCCCAATCGTCCCTGCCAACGGATTGATTGGGAGGATGAGATCTACCGAACAGAGGAAGCCAAGCTCAAGGCCATCATCAGCGCCGTTCAAGAGCTACATCAAAACGAGCAGCCGGTGTTGATCGGTACCATTTCTATCACCAAGTCAGAAAAGCTCTCTCGCCTACTGAAAGCAGCTGGGCTCAAGCACTCGGTTCTAAACGCCAAGCAGCATCAACGGGAAGGTGAGGTCATCGCCCAAGCAGGACAACCGGGGGCAGTAACGGTTGCCACTAATATGGCAGGCCGAGGAGTTGATATAATCCTAGGTGGGACGACACCGACTGGCGATTCAACTGCCCAACAGACCAAAGACTGGCAGAAGCGACACGAAAAAATAATTGAGTCGGGCGGATTATTTGTCATTGGTACAGAGCGGCATGAGTCACGCCGGATCGACAACCAGCTACGCGGCCGTGCCGGTCGTCAGGGCGATCCGGGCGCCAGCCGCTTCTTCCTCTCTATGGAAGACGATCTGATGCGTATCTTCGGCGGTGAGCGGATGAAGTCGATGATGGAGCGTTTAAGAATCCCTGATGATATGAGTATAAAAAACAAAATCATCACCCGAGCTATTGAACAGTCCCAAGTTCGGGTAGAGGGCTATAACTTTGATACGCGCAAACAGCTTCTTGAATACGATGATGTAATTAATAAACATCGCGAGGCGATCTACCGTCGTCGCACCCGCGCCCTTTGTGCCACCACGCCTGAAGATTTCTCCGCTCTTCACGACGAGCTGGTTGCCACTATGAGCGAAGAGCAACAAGCCAACTATCAAATGAGATCTAGCGCTTGGCCGGAGGATCTGCGACAGGAGGTCGAGAAGCATATTGTTTTACGCACGATCGATGCGTTTTGGGTGGAGCACTTGGAGACAATGGACGCGTTGAAGGAGAGTATCGGTTTAAGGGGTTATGGCCAACGTGAGCCGATTGTTGAGTATAAGCAAGAGGCCTTTCATCTCTTTCGCCGCCTGCAGGAGAGTATTAACAGCCAGATAGTGATGATGCTTCTGAAAGTAGAGATTTCGTCTGCTCAACCCAGCAAAAAAATCGCCGAAGATCCGGCCAGTGAAATGATGCGCCAAGCCAGCCAAGACAGAGCAGGCGGCGAAGCCACCAAAAAGATCGGCCGCAACGACCCCTGCCCCTGCGGTAGCGGCAAAAAATATAAAAAGTGCCACGGTCTCTAGCTTAACTGTTGCATGTTTGAATTGGTGAAAATACTCTTCATTTTTTCTCCTTTGCTTGCTAAGCTCGAAGATGATGGTCAGCTCTGCTGATGAGGAAAAAGAGGTGATAGAGATCGGGCAACCGAAGCATGTCAGCCACCGACCTAGTTCGAGCGAGCAACCGCTGATTAGTCTGCAACAAGTAAGCAAGACATACGGTCGAATCGCCGCCTTGAAGGAGGTCACTCTCAACGTCTTTGCGGGAGAATTTATCTCTTTAGTTGGACAAAGTGGAGTGGGCAAGACTACTCTGATAAAATTGCTAACTCGTCAGGAGTCTCCTAGCTCTGGGCAGGTTTTTATTGCTAGCCGTAATCTGGCCGATTTGAGTCCCTGTGAGATCCCCCTGTTTCGACGCAAAATTGGAATCGTTTTTCAGGATTTTAAACTACTTCCCCAAAAGACTGTTTGGGAAAATGCCGCCTTTGCTCTAGAAGTTTGTGGGGTCAGCGATGAGGAAATTAGGCGACGAGTAGATAAAGTAATTGATTTAGTGGGATTGAGTCGATCATGTCGAAATTATCCCCATGAGCTTTCGGGAGGAGAACGCCAGCGGGTGGCGATCGCTCGGGCTTTAGTACACTCGCCCCGGATTCTCATCGCCGACGAGCCGACGGGTAATCTCGATCCAGTCAATACTTGGGAGATTATTGAGCTTCTGCAAAGGATCAACGGCAAGGGGACGACTGTTATTATCGCTACCCATAACCGCCAGGTGGTTGATCGAGTTAATCGGCGAGTCATATTGATGAAGGGCGGAAAGGTCATCAGCGACCAAGAAGGAGGCAAATATGTCATTTAGTTTCCTCTCTCTAAAACGGGCGACAAAACTTGGTTGGTCAAATTTTTGGCGCAACCGCTCGCTAACTATCGGCGCCACTCTACTGATGATGCTGACTCTTTTGATGATCGGCCTATCACTGCTTATTTCCTATACTGTGAGAGACACCAGCGAAATTGTTCGCAGTAAGATCGGCCTGACCATTTTCTTCCGCGACGACTCCCTGTCGGACGAAAAAATTAATCAACTTTCCTCGCGTATCTCTTCGGTTGGTGGGGTTGACTCTGTCGAATTTGTCAGCAAAGCTGATGCACTGGCGGTTTTTAATCGCTTAAAGATCAATGAAGATATCAAAAAGCCGCTCAATGAGCAGTTTAATCCCCTGCCCCGCAGCTTGGAGATTAAGCTCTCTGATGTATCTAATATTGAGGAGGTAGTTAATGGCATCGAACAGCAAGATCGGGAAAAAATTATCTGTTCTGACTGCCTGTCGTATAAGAAAAACAAAGATGTGGTGGAAAGGTTGGTTACCGGTACTCGACTAGCGCAACAAATTGGCTGGGTTTTGAGCCTGCTGTTTGGGCTGATCGCCATCTTTAATGTCTCTAATATTATCCGCATCACCATCAACGCCCGCGCTGATGAGCTGGAGATAATGCGCTATGTCGGCGCCTCTAATTGGTTTGTGCGGGGTCCCTTTATGGTTGAAGGTGTCATTTGCGGCTTGCTCGGCACTATTGGCGCCTCGGCGATTTTGCTGATCGGAGCAAAAATTCTCACTCCCTACTGGGAGTCAAGTCAGCAGAACAGCGCCAGCGCTATTTTCTCTTTTATGGGGGTAAGCTTGGATCGATACCTGTTAAATAATTTAGGGATGATAATATTAATTCAGCTTGCGGTTGGGGTAATGGCTGGTCTGCTGGTTAGCTACCTGTCAGTGCGCCGCTATCTTCGTGCATAAATGGTAGAATGAAGACGATGAAGCTCAAACAGATTGCGCTAATCTTGGGGATTGGGATCCTGGCTTTAGGAACGGTCTCTTTTCCTGCGGCACGAGCAGAGAGCTTAGACCAGCTACTTCAGCGCCAAGCGGAACTTCAACGCCAAGCGGAAGCGAGCAAAAAGCAAATTGAGCAGAAACAACGCGAAGCAGCTGACTTGCAGCAGGTTATCGCCAACCTCAACGAAGATATCTCCCAAACCGAATCTGAGATTAGTAACACCCAAGAGCAGATTAGCTTAACTGATCAGGTTATCACTGGTTTGGCTGGCCAGATCTCCCAACAGCAAACAGCGATTGATCTGTTGAATTCTCGGCTCCGCTCGGCCTATGTCTCGCTCTACGAAATGTCGCAACAGAGTTCGTTTGAAGTCCTGGCCTCTACCGGCTCCTTCGATGAGGCGGTTCGTCACACCCAGTATGTGCAGGCGGTCCAGACCCAGCTCCAATCCGATATCGGCCAGGCCAACTCTCTTCTTGCCGATCTAAACGGCAAGAAACAGGAGCAAGAGAGCCAGAAGGTGGCGCTTGAGTCGCTGAATAATCGGCTCTCTTCCTCCCGCGCCTCGTTGAGTCGGCAGAAAAACCAGAAGAACGATCTTCTAGATACCACCCAGGGGGAGCAGGCGGCTTATGAAAATCTTTTAGCCAGTATCAAGCAGGAGTCGGCTCAGCTTTCGGATGAGATATATCGCAAGCGGCAAGAACTGGGTGGTACCGTTAACTCGAGCGGGACTGGCGGATACCCTTACACCGCTATTGATGCCCCTGATCCCTACGGATTTCTTACTCGTGAGTGTACCTCTTATGCTGCTTGGGTTTGGAATGTCCGTTACGGCCGTTCGTGGTATCGCGGAAGCGGGCCACCAGGGACAGGAGACGCTAGAAACTGGGGAAATCTGGCCACTCGCCAGGGTTACTCAACTGGCACTACACCGATGGCGACGGCTCTGGTCTTTTGGCCGGCGGGCCCGTACATTGGCCAATGGGGGCATGTTGCCATAGTGGAGCGGGTGAACGGTAATGACACGATTGATGTTTCCGAGTATAACTGGGTACGGTACAGCTACTCCTATCGTAGCGACATCAATCCCAACGACTCCCGTTATGGTCAGGCGACCTATATTTACCCATGAGCTACCGTCAATATCTTCTTATCGGCTATGCCATTTTTCTCTTAATTATTCTGATACTAAATCTCCTTTATTTCTTTCAGGTTTCGCGTTTTCGCCTAAAAGGTGATGCTTCTTTTCTGGCGCTAATGATTCATATTCTACTTATGATTGTGATATTTTTAATTGGTGGCTGGGCAGCCAGTTTGGTTTAAATGAAACTTGTTGAGAAACCAATAGACGCTAACGATCCTGGCTTTTTGTATTTGAACCTTCGTCCTAACGAGACGGTTAAATACATTGTCCGACATCACTGGGCGGGCTTTGTTAGCACAGTGTTGTTAGTTTTTGGTATGGCGATGATCCCTGTTCTAGCTCTAATTGTCGTCCACTACGCTCTGCCCAACCCAACGCCGGATGCCGTCTATACGATTATCGTGGTAATTAGTGCCTTTGTTATTTTTTTACTGACCTTTCTCTTTAGCTCGTGGATTAACTACTACTACGATATTATCATCATTACCTCAGAGCGAATGATCAATGTTAATCAGGTCGGTATGCTGGCCCGCCAAACATCGGAGCTTAGCCTGCGCCAGATCCAAGATGCAAGCGCTCAAGTCCACGGATTTTGGCAAACTACCTTAAATTATGGATTAATAGTAATTCAAACAGCCGGAGAATCTTCCGGCGAAAGATCGATCCGCACCGGTTTAGAGGGGCTGTTTAGTGTTCCGGATGTTCCCGACCCAAACCGACTAGCCCGTACGATACTGGAGCTACACCAAGTATCTATGGGCAATGGCTAAGCTGGCTTACATTCTCGCGAGTGCCCTATTGCTGGTTTTTATCTTCGTCTCGCCCGCTGTTGCCGCCTCTTTTTCCCGTCTACCCAACAACGGTGTGCTCATAAGCGGTGAAACAAACTACCGACAAAAAACTGCTAGTCGGTCATGGCAGAAAAGCTCAGCTAATATACGCGTTACTGAACCGGCTGTTTATTGGGATAGCCTTTACTGGGTTGTGGGCGAAGACGACTCCGGTCAGGGGGTTTGGACAACCGAAGGCGGGCTGAAGTACTCTCTCGTTTTCCGTCCTGAACATAATGCAACTCTTCGTTTGGTTCAGACGGGCAAGGTGCTTTTTTTGGCATTGGGCCAAACAAGTGACAATCAACTGTTTATATGGAACAACGACCGATTTCTGGCCACGGCTCTCCCCGCGACATTTTCTTTTGCCCAGCTAGACTGGTTGACGGACGAGAACGGGATGATATTCTTGCCCATCCCCGTTTCAGGACAAACAACGATGTATCGGCTAGACGGTTTGTCGTGGCTGCCAGAAGCAGTTCTGGGCTGCTCAGTTGCTAGCCAACCGATCGCCGAATTGTCGGTCTACTCTTGTGAAAATGGCGAGCTGTGGCGTTGGCAAGTAGATATTTGGCAGAAGTTACAACCGGCCCAAAATCTTCTTGTTGCTAGTTGGCGACTGATTGTAAGTCAGAGTGCCGGTGAAAAAGGCAAGCTGGTGCTAATTGATCCGAGCGACTTTTCAGATACTGAAATAATTCTTCCAGAAGAAGCTCGGCAGCTGGCTGTATTTGGGCAGAGGGTATTGGTCAAACAAACTGCCGGCTGGCAGGAGCTTACTGATTGGCGCTCTGATTCTCCCTTTCTTACACCAATTATTGGGGCTGATGCCCAAACAATACTCTCTTCTGACAAGGAACAAATTGGGCTCAAAGAGGGACAAACAATCTGGCTGGCAAGTGCAACCACACAGGAGAGCGCAACCTTTCCCTTTACTGCCAGCGCAACGAATATAGAAAGATTGTCCGCCGGCTGGCTCGTCTGGCAAACAGCAGTCGATAAATCTTCTGGGGGATTGGCTCACTTTTGTTCAAGTGCAACTACTACCTGTCAGAAGGTCAATCCTTGGTCCTCAACCACCTCGCCAGTCCAAGATGTTCTTGCCGGCCAGCCGAACTTAGTACTGGTACGCACCAGCAGTCAGCGACTCAATCTATACAGCTCGATGGATGGGCAGTCTTGGAGCCGGATAACTTTGCCGGAAACGCCTACCTTTTCAGTATCGATCAGCGATGCCCGCCAGCTATCAGCCGGGTCGCTGCTAGAAACTGAAGGAATAATTACAGTCTTACCCGGGGTAACTGGGGATGACCGACTTTATATTGAAGACGGAACGGCCGGCATTCAAGTCTACCTCTCGGCTAGCAAGGGAAGTCTGCCCCAACTGATTTACCGTCGGGTGATTGTAACAGGGGAGATCAGCAGTGCCGCCGTTAAAAGGATAACTCTTGATGGGGCGAGTGCTCTGGAAATAAAAGAGGAAAGATCGCTAACTCATCCCACCGTGGAGCTGACGGCTGTAGGGGATTATTTGGGTAGAGTAGTCCGGTTGCGTGGTCTAATTGAAAGTCTTAACACCGGCGACTTCTCCTTTGGCCTGTTGAAAGTCCACTTAGCCAAAGCCAAACAACAGCTGCACTTGGGTGATACCGCTTCAATTACTGCCTTGGTCGACTTCAACAGCGCAAGTGGCAAAACTGAAGGGTGGGCGATCGGCCTGCCTAGTGAGATAGAGCCGGCGATAGCTACTTCCAGCCAAACATCTAACCAACCCTCAACATCTAAGCCAGTTGCCAGATCAACCGATGAGGGTTCAACCTCTGCGGTACTTGTTAAGTCGGCCAAAACGGTCAAGCCGGTTAGCTCGGTCGCTAACCAGCTTCCAGATTCTTCTTCCAGACAACAAGACCAACAGCGTAGCCGAGCAGGTCTTTCTCTGCTTAGCTTATTAGCTGGCGCACTAGCGGCGCGGGGTAGCCGTTTCTCGCGCCTATTCACAAGCGGATAATCTCTTTACTCATTCTATTAAATAGGGGAAAATCCAGTCATAATGTCTTCAGTATTTTCTCGTCTCTATCGCGTCTTTCACGCTCTTCCCCTCTCCCAATATATCCGTCAACCAATTGTTCATTTAGCCATGGCCTATGTTCTTTTGGGACTAGTTTATCTTATAGCCCGTCTACGGCCGCATGAAACATATATCTACTTCTTTGCCTGGAAGCTGGCCCTACTTAACGGTTTGATCTTCTTGGCGCTATCGCCAAATGAGCCTAAAATGAGAGGAGTAATGGTCGGAACAGTGATAGCTTTGGCAATAACGAGTTTTGGTTTCTATCTTCTAAGAGTTCTGGGAGCAGGAGTCTAAATGAGACGGTTTTGGGAGATTGTTCCCGGCTTGGCTACTTGGACGACTATCATTGGTTTGCTGGTCCTGGCCTTCATTAATTCGCATGCCCTAGCGGTTATAATTCTTGTTTACGCTATTTTTTGGCTGGTGAAGATTTTTATTATGACCGGATATCTAGTGGTGGGTTACTATCAATACAGGAAGGATGTCGCAGTTGATTGGTTTAACAGGCTTAAAAATGATTTTCCTCGGCGCTGGCGAAAACTCTATCATTTAGTCATTATCCCCGCCTATAGAGAAGAAATATCAATTTTGCGTCGCAATCTAAAAGCAATTAGAGAAAGCGATTATCCGGCTGATCGACTGATTGTAATCGTGGCATTTGAGGCGCGGGAAGAGGGAGCGGATAAGAAAATTGCCCAACTGACATATGAGTTTGGGTCGCAATTTGTCCGTTTTATGACCACTCTGCATCCGGCCAATATCGCTGGAGAGATAAAAGGGAAGGGGCCGAACATAACTTGGGCGGCTCGGCAGTTTCTGCCGGAACTCAAAAGAATGAACCTTGACCCCGAGCAAGTCATCACTACTACACTAGATGCAGACAATGTAGTAGATCGGCGCTACTTCGCCAGCGTTTCCTATGCCTATCTAGATGACCCCGATCCAATTCATAAGTCCTTCCAGCCCTTGCCGATGTATTTCAATAATATCTGGCGGATTCCAATGCTAACCAAAGCAACCAATCTTGGCTCTTCGTTCTGGCAGATGAATGTGGCGATGCGCCCCCAAAACGCTCGTAACTTCTCTGCCCACGCCCAAAGCTTTGCCGCTTTAATCCGAACCGATTACTGGTCGGTCACAACCATTGTTGAAGATGGCCATCAGTTCTGGCGGTCGTTCTTCACTTTCAATGGCAACCACCTAGTTGTGCCGATTTTTGTTCCGATCTATATGGACGCGGTACAGGGCGAGAACCTGTTTGACTCGATGCGCGAGCAGTATCTCCAGCGTCGCCGTTGGTATTGGGGAGTGTCAGATATTCCCTATGTTTTTATTAACGCGTGGGGCAATAAAAAGATTGGTTTCTGGCGCAAGTGGAAGCGATTTTTTCAGCTGTGGGAGTCGCACTACAGTCTGGCAACACAGTCTTTTTTCTTGATGATCGGCTGGCTGCCGCTCCAAATTGATGCCCAGTTTCGCCAATCAGTGTTGGGATATAACTTTCCAACCATTTATCGAATAATCCTTTTTGCCGCCTGGATCGGGATGATCGCCAGTATGTGGGTAGCCTCCAACCTTGTGCCACCTCGACCGGGGAAGAAGTCGATCTATATCGTCACGCTGATAAAGGAGTGGATATTTGCCCCGCTTATTTTGCCTTTAGCTGGGATATTCTTCTCCTCACTGCCAGCAATCGACTCCCAGACACGGCTAATGCTCAATAAGCCATTTACTGTCTTTAATGTGACTAAGAAGCAAGCGGTTGAGTAGTTTACTTAATCATTCTGGCCGCTGCGTAGCCAATAGTTGTGAGTTGTTGCGGATGTAGCCGGATAGGCGACTTTTATGCCGGAGGATTCGAGTGAATAAAATCCCCCCATCATTGAAAAACTTCCTACCGGTTCAACCTCTCGCTCCAGTTTAGCTAGAAGCCAATAGCCGATCGCCGGCGAGCTGGCGCTTGTCGCGCCGGAATTTTCAGTTGGTTCTCCTGTTGCGCTTAGAGAGCTATAACTTAGATATAGATACTGCCCGTCGTAAACTGTGGAGCCGCAAATGCTGCCGAGTTTGTTGCGGGGATCCTGGGGCAAATTGTTGAGATAAAAAGGAGTAAGATATTTTTTCCCGCTGATAATGTTGTGAGGGCAGACATTGTTGCCGGCAGAATCACTTAGCTGCCATTTGGCGCTGTAGACAGGAGCGTTGTTTTGCTTCTCGAAGTTGGGATAGCTGCGATTTTCTTGATAATACTGCTCCAAGGCGCTGGAGATTAACTTAAGATCGGTCTGGCGCTGGCTGTCTCGGGATCGTTGACTGGCCGAACTAATGACATAGCTACCAACTGCCACCAATATGCCAATGATAGCGATAACCAGTAGCAGCTCAAAAAGTGTGAACCCCCGCTTCCTCATAAGATTAGTTTGGCAAATATACTCGATAATATCAAACAAAAGTTTATCCCTGAAGGACAATTTTTCAGGAAGAAACTTTAGGCTAATTGATATTTGAGCGATTTTGTGGTATAAATGACGCAATGGGCCTGACTAGGTCTCGACGGGAACATTGACAACCAGATTTGCAAGCGGAGAGTCGCACGCCTATCGCGACAAAAATACGTGCAAACATTGTTTCACGAGTCAAGGCAGGCATCGCCGGCACCTTCGGGAGCTTGGCTTTGCAGCCAGCATTGGCCTAAGCGCCAATCCGTTCTTCTCTCCTACACCCGCTAAGGGAGAAGAGCGTTATTTAGCGGGAGAGTCAGCTGTTGCGCCGACCGACAGTTGATGAGATAAAGATCGGCAAAATGCTTCCTGTTTCGTTCGCTTCTAAGCGAAGCATTATCAAAGCGAACTAAGCTTGTAGATAGTCTGGCTCGTCAGTTTTCGGACGGGGGTTCGATTCCCCCCAGGTCCACCAAAAAACAACCCCCACCCAAGGGTGGGGGTTGTTTGTATGAAGGGGAATCAAACCGAATTTGGTTGAAGCCAAAATAGTTTTGTGTAAAATGCAGCTGTAGCTTGTCCTTTGTCACATACCCAAGAAGAAGTGCGACATGTCTCCCGTCTCCGTAGAGTTCTTGGCAGTTAGGACAGATGATCTTACTAGCATGCCCGAGGCGTTTCAGAAATATGTTGAGGCATATTTCACACAATGCCAGATCTTTGGCGTGCCATGCCTTGCGGCGATCCGTGCGCCATACTGGTATTCTCTGTCGGCATGCGCACACAGAGTAGCTCCGTCGCACAGCGTCGACGTTGACCGCTTTAAGGGTGGTCTGCCGGACGGCCTCACTCTCTTTGATTGGATGAGGGACGAGATGAACGATGAAGAAAGAGCGTCTCGAATCTTCGTCTTTCGTGGCAGTTGGGATGACGGCGAAGAGCCCATAGACGACTAAGCCCGTGGTAAAAGAGTTTTTTTGCCCGCCTAATGTTAGTAACACTAGCTGATGGCGGGCTTTTCCCAAAGCGTTGGCTGTTGTCTTAATCTACCGGAAACAAGCCCTGAAAGGCTTGTTGCGCATTGGCTCTATTTATTGTCATTTGAGCTATTTAAAGCCGAGTAGGCTATTTTTTTGTCAAAGAAACTGTCAAATTAAACTAATGTTGGAGCTTAGAAATGTCGCCAAAAAATACTCTATAGGGCAAGAGATTGTCGCTTTGGATAATGTGTCGTTAAAAATATCTGAGGGCGAGTTTCTAGCCATAAAGGGCCCTTCTGGATGCGGTAAATCAACTCTTTTGCATGTCCTTGGTTTGTTAGATGAGCCAGATTCTGGTGAATACTATCTAGATGGTCGGCGGGCTGATCAGCTGTCTAGTAAGCAAAGAGCGAAATGGCGAAACCAAATGTTCGGTTTTGTGTTTCAGTCTTTTAACCTTTTGCCTCGAACATCCGTTCTGCAGAATGTGGTTTTGCCGCTCACTTACAGGCGTGAGAGCCGGCGCTTGAGACACGAATTGGCGCTTAAAGCAATAGAAGAAGTTGGACTATCTGATAGGTTGAAAAGCAGGCCAAATGAGCTCTCTGGTGGTCAGCAACAACGAGTGGCAATTGCGCGGGCGCTTGTTGGCAAACCAAAAATAATTTTGGCGGATGAGCCAACCGGCAACTTAGATACAAAAACCGGCCAAGAGATAATGAATTTGTTTAAAAAAATTCATCAAACTGGTACAACGGTCGTTTTTGTGACTCATAATGATGAACTATTATCGTTGGCCACAAGGGTAATCACAATGCGAGACGGTAAAATATTGGAGGATAAGAAAAATGCTGCTTGATAGTTTGAGGTTTGCGCTTCGATCACTTTGGGCAAATAAGATGCGTAGTTTCCTGACGCTTCTCGGGGTAATTATTGGCATATACGCGGTGGTGGCTCTTTTATCGATTGCTCGGGGCGTGCAGAGACAGACAACTGATATTGTGGAGGGCTTTGGCCCAACCGTGATTATGGTGCTTCCCGGTGAACAGATAGAAGGCCAGCAAATAAATATGGCTTCGCAGTTTGCCCCTTCAACGATTTTCGTTGACGATGTTGAGTATTTAGACGAGAAAGCCGACTTGCTTGATTCATCCGGAACAAACTATGCTGTCTTTGTTGGCGGTGTTTTGCGCAAAGGTGAAAAAAAATCGGCCGGTTTTACAGTTGGCGCGACAACGGGATTTAAAGAACTATTTAAAGCAGATATTGTCTCTGGTCGGAACGTGACGCAGGAAGATCTAGACACTAAAGCTCGGGTGATATTCTTGGATAAAAAAGTTAAAGAAACGCTCGGCGCAGAGCTTGGGGATAAGGTCTTTCTTGGACAATATGAGCTGGAGGTAGCAGGGACTTTTGAGATAAAAAATGCGTCAATTATGGATCAGGGTACAAATAATTTGGCAATCATTCCTGCCACCTTAGCAAGCGAGATTAATCAGTCTAAACAGGTAAACAGGGTAATTGTTAAAGCAAAGGACGCTGATTCCGTAGAGGCGGCCAAAGATCAGATCACCTCACTACTTAAGGAAAAGCACGGGGCTGCTGATTTCACGGTAATGCTGCCGGCAGATATGTTGGATATGTTTAATGAAATTACCAACATTATGACCTACTTAATTGTGGGGATTGCCTCCATTTCACTATTGGTTAGTGGAATTGGGATATCTAATATTATGTTGGTTACGGTGACGGAGCGAACGAAAGAAATTGGTATTCGCAAGGCGGTTGGAGCCACTGAATGGGCGATTATGTCCCAATTTTTGATTGAGTCAGTGATGTTAACAATGATCGGCGTGGCTATCGGAGTTGGTCTGGCGGCGCTGGTGAATGTTTTTTTGGCTAAATTCTCGCCACTTCAGCCAGTGCTAACTTGGGATACGTTAGGATTAGCCCTAGGAATGGGAGTATTGACCGGAATAGTGTTTGGGCTCTTCCCCGCTTGGCGAGCAGCCCGAAAAAACCCAGTTGAAGCCTTGAGGTTTGAGTAGGGGTAATTACAGTAATATTGGTCGCAAAATTCGTAATGTCTAACTTGGTCGGAGTGGGCGGACTTGAACCGCCGGCCTCATCGTCCCGAACGATGCGCGCTACCACTGCGCCACACTCCGTTCATAACTTTTATTTACTCTAAGAGTAACTCTTCTTCCTAGCGATAC
>Ga0172370_10004722_pt1 | contig 18036 bp, 19 predicted proteins | sample LakKiv5m_FD_114538 | JGI IMG/M metagenome (GOLD analysis project Ga0172370, IMG submission 114538) | Freshwater microbial communities from Kabuno Bay, South-Kivu, Congo - kab_022012_11.5m | ecosystem: Environmental > Aquatic > Freshwater > Lake | place: Democratic Republic of the Congo...
GATTATGTCGATAAGCTCTTCCTTGGTTTTATCAAAAAGGATAGTCGGCTTATTCACAAGTTTATTATGCACCTAATCCGTGGCTGTGTAAATAGTTTTTCGCTCAATCGGCTAAACTAATACCAAAAAACTGGCATAGAATTGGCATTTAATAGTCAAAGATTACACTCTTAAAGCTGCAAAACTTTGTTTCTGGAGCCCGCACAAACACAGCTCGCCTAGCTTCGTTCGGGCTGGACGGGCCCGTAAGCCCTTTCGCCCTTTCCGCGGGCGACGTCCCGCTCCGCTTGCCCGAAGGGCACATCCACGGGCAAAGCCAGTGGAATTCTGGCAAAGGGATTAAAATCCTTTCCTATATATTATAACACTTTGTTCGATAGAAAGTATAATTGGCAGTGCTTTTTTATTCGAAACCGGAAGGGCAAAAACAAAACATGGGGGAAAAGGCACTCTCCTCCACAATCTTTAGAATATTTTTAGTTTGTCAAAATGGTATTTATGCCTTGATCTGCCAGCAGTTATGGACATTGCGGTTACGATAATCTTCGGGGATTGTTTCAGGGGTTAGCTTGATAATTTCCTTCGCAGCGATACTATGAAGCCGCGGCTCGAAACGCTGATGGTTTGTAGAAAAAAATACATCGGAGCCCGGCAGCATAATTTTTAAAACATCGCGTATTAACTCTGGGTGGTCGCGATTTACATCAAACGATACCCCCTCTCTCTCGTTTTTATAGAAAGAGGGCGGGTCAACAAATGCTAAAGAGAAACGTTTCCCCTGTATTTGTGCGCGTGATAAATATTTTTTAACATCCGACTGGATAAACACATGTTTCTGGTTTAAAAGACCGTTTAAAAGCATATTGTCTTTAGCCCATTTAATATAAGTTTGAGACCGGTCAACGGTTGTTGTTGTGCAGGCGCCCCCTGCCGCAGATGCACAGGTAAAGGTGCCGGTATACGCAAAGAGATTTAAAAAATCTTTGTCCCTGGAAAGATTGCCGAGAATTGCGCGGGTATTACGGTGGTCGGAGAATAAACCGGTATCAAGAAAATCGCTTAAATTTACCCAGAACCATAAATTACGCTCACGAACTTTGAAACGCTCCTCACGGTTATTAAGTTTTTTGTAGCGCGGCGCGGATGTTTGATTTGTATGCCTGCGCCTTAAGTAAACCTTATCCTTCGAAACACCCAAAGCTTCTGCTGCAGCAAATGCCATTTGGGAAAGATAATTTGGGCCTGTCTGCTTACGCTCGTATTCAGCAACAACAAGGCGCCCTGCATACCAGTCAACCACCACACGGATATCCGGACTGTCCCAGTCATAAAGCCGGAAACAATCTATATTTTCGCGTTTAAAACGCCTGGATAAGTGCCTGAATTTTTTACGAAGGCTGTTTACAAGAGTTTGTGCGTGGATTTTTGCTTTTTCTGAAGTTACAAGGCCTTTTAGAGCTAGTTGTTTATTATGCCTATTGGCACCTGTATTATACATATGAATTATGAGAGAATGATGCTTATTGTAGATTACTTATCTTTTCTCAAATCTGATTTTCCCATAACTAAAGCAATGACAAACAGTAATCCCGCCATCACAACAGCAATCCATAAACTTTGCTGTATGGTTTTGTCTTTCGCTAAATATCCGACATACTGCGGAAGGAATGTCCCTCCAAGAAGGCCAATTGAAAAAATAATACCAAAAATACTGCCATAAAGGCTTGCTTCAAACCGCCCAAATGTTACACCGACAATAATAGGAAAAATCGGAGCAAAACAAAATCCTGTAATAATAACCGCAAAAGTCGCAACCAGATAACTTTTTGTAACTATCATTAATATAATGGCGAGCATAGAAACCAGGGAAGCTGCTGCGATAATCTTGCTGCCTATTTTGGTTAAATTTTTAACTGCAGAACTTAAAAAGCGGCCCAGCATCATGCAAACTCCGAAAAGACTAAGGACAAACCCTGCATGCGTTAAAGAATTACCATTAACGCTAAACCACGGCAGTTCAGCCATTAAAGGTTTTATCCAGGTATTCATTGTACTTTCAAGCGCAATATAACACATAAGCATAAGAGCCGCTATTATAACCGGAATTTTACCTAATAATTTTATTGCCATAGAAAACTTAAAACCGGTTGAAACCTTTGGATATGAAGCAAAAAAAGAAAACAGAAGAAATATAAAGATACCTGCGCCGATTGAAAAAAGAGCGTTATTATATTTTAATCCGAAGGCTGCAACGATAAGCGGTGTAAAAATAAGCCCCAGGCCAAAAAATCCATTACCGAAATTGCTTGCCCTTGCCGGGTCATTCCCCGCAAATAAAACTACCGGCATTAAGGTATTTCCTACTGTGTTAACGCACATGGCTCCCACGCCTAATAAAAAAGCAGCGATTAAGGCCAAGTTAAAGTTATCTGCCACGCCCAGGAGAAACATGCTTAAACTGCAGATAATAAAACCTGTTATCGCAATCGGTTTATGCCCAAACTTATCAACTAAAGGCCCTATTATAAGCTGAACTATGCAGGCAGTTAAAAAAAGAGTTAAAACCAATGTGCCGATTTCACTGTTTCCAATACCCAGCGCTGTTTTTAGCTCAACGGAAATAGCTCCTATGACAACAAAGCAAATTGCAAGCGTAAATACGCTCATAAGGGCAACAATTGCCGTTAGATTTTTCAACTATGCCTCCTTCAATGAGCACAGCATTTTTTTTAAGCCGCTGGCGAAGAAAAAATGTTAGTGCGAATTAAACCCCGCACCTTTGAACATATTTTTTCTAGAATAAGACAAAGGTGCGGGGTAGAATTCGGCTACGCAAATTTTCTTCGCCACTCCGGCTTGAAAATTTGCTGCCTCATTCTACAATCTTTGCCGTAAGAAACATTACTACTTTTTCTCTGGCGGATTTGCTCTTTGAAGAAAGCGGCACGTTAAATAAGGTGCGGCTGTTTTTATCAATGCGCTTCTCCGAATCAACCCCGCCTATAACAATAGTTTCTCCATCGTTAATCATGGCCTGCGTTAATATGGTTTGCTCGTGGATACTGGCATTTTTCCGCAAACTGCTCACGGTAGGCCTTACGGTTACGGTTATAGTTGCGTCATTTACAACCGGTAAAACTTCCAGGAAACTTCCAACGGGTTCTCTTATCTCGGAGGTGACAATTGTGCCGTTATCATATATCGTTACTTCGTTTCCAATAAATTCATCGGAAGAAACCTGAAGCTGGGCAGGCTGATTGCTTTGAGTGCGCAGCGTCATTGAAGTCTTAACCGTTGCACTTTTGTCTTTCTCTATAGCTTTTAATATAACCGGTAATTCTCCGCGCGGAAGAACTAATCTTGACCCTGTAATACCTATATTTCTAAAAAATTCTCCGGCAGATTCTACAACTACAACTCTTATCTCTACCTGCCTCTCGGCAGCATCCAAACTTTCAATTACTCTGCCGATAAGTTCTATGTTTTGGGGATAATCTACGATAATTATGCTGTTTGTGCCGGCATCATAAGATACTTTTCCCTGTTCGCTCTTTAAATCAGCAACTACCTTATATATCGACTGAGCATTTCCGTATTTCACCTTAAATATCTTAAGCTCTGTACCCTGCGCAAAGCACAAAATAACTGCACCTAATAAAAAAATTACGGTAAACGTTATTATTCTTTTCACAGAGTCTGTTTATTTTCTAATAACCTTAAAAGTGCTGTAGGCTTTTTCAGTTTCGCCGCCATCAGTAAGCACTATTCTTAATGTCCAGGAATAGACTTGATCCTTCGTAAAATAAGCTGCGGGAACTTTAAAAGGGTAATCACCTGGCTGTATATTTTTTTTATAAATCAGGTCCGAGCCAAAATTGTTGGCACTCTTATAAAGCCTGAATTCCGTATAATATACGAATAGCCCTGGTGTTTTTATCCATCTAAATTCAAGCTGGTCTTTGCCGCTTAAATCTATGTCCTCTGTCGTAGGATACAATAATGTAGGGGCTTCAATGCCTTCAAACATAGCAAAACGATTTCCATACGAAGAAGGCAGAAAAGAAACTAAACAGAATAATAGAAAAAATAAATTCAGAACCGGAATATTTTTGCAATTTTTGACAAACATAATTTACTTAATTCTAATTCTGCTGCGAAGACTTAGCCAAAGAAACCAATTCCTGAGCGATTTCTTTGCTTAAAGACATTGTTGCCTCGCTTAGAGCCTCTGTTAAACCGTAATAATTTTGCGGGGAAATATCTTTACGAAATTCCGACCTTTTTGTAAATACCGCCCGCCTTTTTTCTAAATCTATGATTGACCATTGTACTGCAAAAAGCAAATCCTGATTACGGTTATTTTCCAATTGGATAACATCAGCAATTACCTGATACTTTACCGAAAGAGCCATATCCCATGGAAATATTTGAAATGATGCATTTTTAAGCATAAGCGCAAGATTATTATTGATTAGGCGTGCCAGGGAAAAATCAAGAGATTCTGCCCAGCGGTTGAACTCATCAAAAGAAATCGTCTTATCTTTGTTGTTAGTTACAATCTGAGGCCTGTTAAGATACTCAGGAATTCTTAAGGGGCCTATACCAATAATTGTATTTTCTGGAATATTAAATTCCTGGCTAGGTTTTTCCTTATCCGGAGCATAAAGCGTATAAAACCGCGGATTAGGGCTGTTTGATACGGATACGCATCCTTCCGAAAACAGAACAAAAACCATACAAATAATAAAATAATAGCACTTAAATTTATTTTCTCTCATTTTCTGCTCCTTTTTTGGGAACCTGTTTTCCTTTTAAAAGCGATTCAGGATGTTTTTCAAGATATTCAACAAGAAAACGCAAAGACCGTGCCGCTTCAGATACTTCCTGAAGCATATTATTCAATCCGTAAGAGCCTCCTGAATTTATCAGATTGTTTATTCCGGCAACAGCCTGTTTCAGGTTATCCGCTATTTCTTTAATGGGGAGCTGGTTCATGGCGTCAAAAATAACCGGGGATACCGGCAAGGTAGGCAGCTCAGGATAATTTTTAACTACCTCATACATCTTTACAGGCTCATCGGGATAAAAATCAAAACCAATCATAAGTTGGCCGGTTATAAAGTTCTGCACCTCAAGCCCCGCACGCAGGCCGCGGCCAATAATCATTTTGTAGTTCGGATAACCTATTCTTTCGGGAAAACCTTCAACCCTGGATAGCTCAACTTCAATAACCACGCCTATTAATACTTTTTTGGTTTTAGGGTCATAAATAGGGCTTATCTCTGTTATGTTGCCAATTTTTACTCCGCGAAAAATAACCGGGGCGCCCGAGGAAAGGCCTTTTACCGACCCATCAAAGAACAAAACGTATTTATCCGCTTGTTTGAAAAGCGCTCCTGAGCCAAAAATAATTATGGCTGCAATCAACAAAGCTACCGCCCCTACCACAAATGCGCCGATTATTTTTTTGTTTGCTTTTTTAATCATTGTCTCACTCCTTGTTTCTGGCCTCTGGTCAAAAACTCAATAACGTGAGGGTCTTTGGAATTAGCCAATAAATCCTTAGGGTTACCTTCAGCAATAATAGTTTTACTGTTTGCATCAAGAAATACCGAATTATTTCCTATTGCAAAAATACTGGCAAGCTCATGCGTAACTACCACAAAAGTAGCTCCCAAAGTATCTCTTAGTTGCAATATTAAATCATCAAGCATGCGCGCGTTTACCGGGTCAAGCCCCGCGCTAGGCTCATCGAAAAAAATGATATCCGGATCAAGCGCAATAGCCCGGGCCAGCCCTGCGCGCTTACGCATTCCTCCGCTTATTTCGGAAGGGTAAAATTGCGCATACCCCGATAATCCTACTAGCGCAAGTTTTAGTTCAACCACATCCCGTATCTGCGAAGCCGATAAATTTGAATAAAGCTCCAGGGAAAGCGCAACATTTTCTCCCAAAGTCAGAGAGCTCCAAAGAGCCCCGCCCTGGTAAAGAACTCCGAAGCGCCTCATTAAATCCTTCTGCCCGGGTTCATCTTCGCGCCAGAAATTTTTCTCTCCGTAGAAAACCTCTCCCCCGGCAGGCGCCCTCAAGCCTATAAGGCTTTTTAATAAAGTTGACTTACCGCATCCGCTTCCGCCCATAATAATAAAAACATCGCCCTTGAGGATTTTGAAGTTTAAATTGCGCATCACTACATAGTCATCATAGCTTAAATCAAGATTACGCACCTCAACAACGACTTCTGACGTTTGTTTCATCTATACTCCAAGCACCTGGCAAACAAAAGTAATGATTGCGGTAGCTATTACAATGCTGGTAATTGACGTAACTACCGCTGAAGTAGTAGCTTCTCCTACGCCATTTGCGCTTCTTTCGCAATTCATACCGCGAAGACAACCCGAAATCGCAATGATTATGCCGAAAACAAAGCTGTGTATTAATCCAATCCAAAGATTGCTAAGTTTTACCGCTGACTGGGTATGGTTTAAATATTCAACCGGATTTATGCCTAACACGCCTGTACTTATGACGTAACCGCCCAATATACCCATAAAATCAGCATAGAGAGTTAAAAGCGGCAGCATCACAACCAACGCTAAGATGCGCGGCACAACCAAAAACTCAACCGGATTAACGCCAAAAGTTTTAAGCGCATCGATTTCCTCATTTGTCTGCATTATGCCAAGTTCTGCGGCAAAAGAGGCACCCGTGCGCCCCGACATAATTATACCCGTCATTACCGCACCCATGACACGCACCATTGCTATACCTACAATATCTGCGATATAAATCTGTGCTCCGAATATTTGAAGCTGTATCGCCCCTATAAAAGCAAGAATTACACCTACCAATACGCTTATCAAAGAAACAAGGCCAAGAGCATCTGCTCCGCACCTTTGCAAAATGAGCGTAAAATCATCCAAACGAAAATATGCCTTGCCAGCAATAAGGCTGTTAAGGGGAACGGCAATCTCGCCCAAAAAGCCAAGCAGCGATAATACGCTCTCCTTAAGTTGCAAAACTTTTCCTCCAATCCTTTGGAGGAATGGCTCTTCCCTGTTCTCTTGCGGCTTAATTCTTTCAGCAAGTTTTTCAGTAAGGTCAAGCAGTTTGCATACCCCCTGCGGCAAGCCTTTTCTATCTATCTTAATATTTTTTTGCTGGCATTCTTTGCTTAAACCAAACAAAAATGAAACTAATCCGCTGTCCCATTTGGAAATCTTAGAAGTATCAAAAATAATTCGCGTAACATCTCCGCGGCTGGAAAGCTGCGAGGAAATTTCCGATACGGCCGGGATGCCGGAACTCATTAACCACGTTCCGGTTAGGTTGATTTGAAGTGTTTTTGGAATGGAATAATCAAAGTTAATTTTTTCTGATGGCATTTGTACCGCTCTAAGGCTCAAATTGCTTTATACTTAAAAACAATGTTCTTCCCAACACTTGTCTTTGTTTATTGTAACGCCGGGCGATTTTAAATCAAGGGCTATTGAGAGAGGCCTGCGGCAAAAAGAAAACCCCGCGCTCTTTCAGTAAGCTTGTAGCGATAAACTATGCCCCAGAAAGCCTTACCGTGGTTGGGTTCTATTAAATGCGCCATTTCATGAACTATAACATAATCTCTCACCCATTTTGGCATAAAGCCAACTTTATGCGATATGCGTATATGGCCATCTCTATAGTTACAACAGCCGTATTTACTGTTTTGGCTGGTAACATACTCTATAGAATTAATCTTTAATTCGTTATTGAAATACTTTTTATTAAGCATGGCTGCGATTGAAACGAGAGGCTGGTTTCTGTCCAACTCTTCTTTGAGCTTTTTCTTTTCAAACTTCAATTTGAAATCCGAAACTATTCTAGTAAGATTTTCTTCGGAAAGACTGAGTGGCGCGCTGACTATCAAACAATCATTTACCATTTTAGCGCTTACTGTGCGCCTTCTTCTTTGGCTGCGTATAATTTTTACTTCCAAATTACAAACTCCTTCTTAAAGCTATATCTATGCAACTCTGCTATTCAATTGCGAAATCAACATTCACAACAGCAGTAACTTTCTTTTCCAAAGAGGTAGTATCATTATTTCCATACCAGGAAACATCATAGGAGTTTACCGGGGTTATCTGGAAAATACCCATTTTTGCCGAACGCATAAGCCCTATTTTATTTCCGGTTGCCTGAGCCATGCGCTTCGCGCGCTCTTTTGCATCCTCTGTCGCCTGCGCAAGCATCTCATGCTTTAGCTCGGCAAGCTTGGTATAAAAATATTCCGGCGCTCCGGAAATAAACGCAATGTCTTCGTTGATAAGTTCGGTTGACTGCCTGGCTATATCATCGATTTTTTTAACATCATTGGAACGCACTTCAATATCCTGGGTTAAAACATATTCCTCAATCTGATTTGTATCGGTTCCTTTCTCGTTTTTCCTATAAAGAACAGTTGTGCCTATCTGCGAAACTACAATTTCATCCTCTTTAACACCCTTAGAAATGAGGTAATCTTTCACCTCTTGCAAATCATTTTTTAGCGCATTAAAAGCCTCTGTCATTTTAGGGTCTCTCCTTGCAAAGCTTGATTTCCATACGCTATAATCGGAAATTATTTTTTTCTCTGCCGAGCCGGTTGTGCTTATAACCTCATTTGAAAATTTACGTATCTGGAGAAGGCCTTTTGACAGAATTACCGTAGAAATTATAGTAGCCAGGCCGATGCATAAACCAAGGATGATAATCTGGATGTTTTTTAATTCCCCAAAGCCTTTCATTTGTTCCCCCTTTTTAAATATAGTTATAAAAACACAAAAACCTTTACCCGATTTGGTAAAGGTTAATTTATGTAAAGCCCATTTGGCTCGTAGTTACTTATTGTTTTTATTCGTTTCCCCAACAACGAGTTTATTTTACTCTTAGAAAAATTAAATTCAAGGATTAAAACTCTACCTTGACTCCTCCGTTAACAGATAATCCCGGCGTAGGATAATCCTTAACCACCTGATATTCTTTATTTAAGAGGTTATCCAGCGAAAAAAATACGGTATAGTTTTCCTTAATCTTTTTGGTAACGTTAAAATTAAGGAGAAAATAAGGTTTTACTTTAATGGTATTTTCGCTGTCGTGAAATCTCTGGCCCGTCCACTGCCCGACAAACTCAAAATCAAAGCCATAAAATTCTTTATACTTCAAAGAAAAATCCATTTTGTTCTTTGGTTGATAAATCAGATATTTATTAGTTTTTTTGTCCCTGGCAGAAAGAAAAGTATAATTAAGCCCTATCTCAAAATTATCCAAAGGATAAAACTTATTTATCAGCTCTGCTCCGTTTATCGTAGCGCGGCCTACATTCTGCGGTTGCCAGGGGTCAAGGGCTGATACGCCTGGGGCCCAGTTTATAAGGTCTGAAAAGTCGTTACGAAAGTAGTTTATGCCGGTTGAAAAATATTTATTCGGCTTTGTATCAAAACCCAGCTCATAGGTAATTCCTTTCTCCGGTTTAAGGTTCGGGTTGCCTTTAGCCCAACCTTCATCAGGCCAATATAAATCGTTAAAAGTCGGTGCGCGGAAAGACCTGGAAACAGAAGTATGTATATCCGAATTTTCCCAAAGATTATAAAGAAAATTTATGCTTGGATTAAATTCCGTGCCAAAATTTGAATAGTCATCAACTCTTCCTGAAAGCGATAACTTTGCTTTGTCACTTATGTCAAACCTGTTTTCAAGGTATCCGGCGTAAACACTATATTTATGTTTTGCGCTGGAGGTTGAGTCATTTAAGTTCTTTACATAATCGAAGCCGGTAATAAATTCGTAAAAATCAAATAACTTTTTGTTGAGGCGTAAATTAAGGCCCTCTACTTTTGTAGTATGTACGGATTTGTTAAACGGAATATCAAACATAGACCCGGCTGAATTTTCCATAAATTCAAGCCGGTCGTAATCATTGTACAGCTTTGCATAAAGCCCTGTTGTTTCGTTAATCTGCGAATCCCAACTTAAATTTATATAATTTTTTAGCTGTGCCTGTATATCATCGTTATCCGGAGAAGTTATCGGCCCGGGAGTGCCTGCCCTGTTTTTATAAAAACCGCATTGAGCCGCTATGGTATTAGAATCATTAAGTTTGTAATCAAACTTGGCATTAAAATCTTTTGAATTAAAAGTTGAGTTTGAGCGAAACCCTTCGCTTGATTCATAACCGCCGCTTACAATGTAACCAAACTTACCCGCTCTTGCACCGTGGGACAGGGTTTCGAGATAGGTCCGGAAGCTGCCGAAACGGCTGGCTGCTTCTGTTTTCTGTCCGGAAGCCGGAGGGCTTTTCGTGATTATGTTAATAGTGCCTCCCATTGCCTGCGAACCGTAAATACTGGAAGCGGCTCCTGGCATTACTTCAATTCTTTCGATATTATCTAAAGGTATGGCGCTTAAATCAACCTCTCCGTCACGCGGGCTGTTAAGGGGTGTGCCGTCTCTTAATATAAGAACCTGCGAAGGAATTGCCCCGCGCATTCTGACATTTTTTAATGCTCCCAGCCCTCCGTAATTACTTATATTTACGGAAGGAAGCCCGGAAAGCACTTCGGATATATCTTTTGCGCCGGAAGCTTCAATATCGTTTTGGGTTATAACCTCAACTTTCCTGTCAGCTTCCTCAATACCCTCCTCAATCCTTGAAGGCGTTATAACAAGCTGGCCTAAATCAACTGGCTTTTTAGCATAGCAGAAATTTGAAGACAACAAAAATACAATCCAAGAAAAACCCAGTACCTTTTTCATTTTTCCTCCTCTTTCGAGAGTACTCACCACAAACAGGCGATCGACCGGACTGATTTTAGCGCTCCGCGCCAAAATATTACCGTTGCGAGACAGTGCCTGGAATCTCACCAAGACTTCCTCCACCTGCCTGGTACTTCTCAATTCAATGAACACATTATTTTTTTCAAGTGCTCCCTGCACGCAGAAAAAATAATAGTGGGAATTGAACCCCCACACCAATGAGTTAGGTTTAATCATAAATATAAACATTGGTGCGGGGGTCAAATTCTGCCTAAAATTTTTCTAAAGTATATCCTAGTAAAATTTTGGCCTCATTTGATATTTTTTAATATCAAGAAACCAATGACGCCAGAAACCTTCTTTCAGAATTGGTTCGCTTTCAAGTATTTCTATTTTGTTTTTGAATATCGGCCCATCTATTACAAAGCTGTGAAATTCTCCGTTTTCTCCGCAGGGGCAAATTTTTCTTTCTTCCAAATCGCGCACAAGTTTTTCATCAATAATTCTTCCTATAAAGTCCTTCCCTAATATATCGTCTTTAGCGCTTACAATGACAGATTTAAACCCTGCAGCTATAAATTCCCTTACAAGTTCGGATGCCGGATTTTCCCAAAGCGGCTCAATAGGCGCAATTGACAAATCGCGGCATACGCGTTCGACCCAGCTAAAGTGATCAAGCAAATAGATATCCCCAAAAACCATTTTATTTATCCCTTCGGCTTTAAGATTAGTTACTGCTTCCTTGAATTCCTCCTCATACTTCTTCATATCCGCGGTAACTTCCTTTTGAATGAGCGCAATTCCCAGGCACTTAGCCTGCAACTCTATGAGGCGTGATTCTATTCCGTGGAAACAGCAGCGTTTATACTCGCGCGATATAAAATTTAGCAGATATTTAATTTTAATTCCGCTTCTTAGCGCACGGAATAACGCAAGACAGCTGTCTTTGCCTCCGCTCCATGACATTATTGCACTATTATCCATAGATTAATCCTGCCTTTGCCAAAATGGCAATTAAAAATAATACAGCAACTTCAGTTAATTCACAGGCAGCACCCAGGCTGTCACCAGTAATACCTTCTATTTTTTTCACCATTAATTTGCCAAATAAAAAAGCAACCAGCATAGCCAAAACCATAATTGATAATCCGTTTATTCCTAAGAATACAATTGCGCAGCTTAAGGAAAAAATAGTTGCCGCAATGAATATTTTTAAGTTGATTCCTTCGCTGAAAATTTTAGCCTTGCCGACTTTACGTGCATAGGGAAACATAAAAAGCAAAAACACCAAAGACCACCTGCCAAGAACACACATCAAAATAAGCGCACCTATTTTATATACAGAAGCAATGGAAGAAAGAAAAGAGATTTTAAGAAGCAATACGCAAATAATGCTTAAAACTCCCATAGCCCCTGAACGCGGATCACGCATTATAGCCAGCATATCTTCTTTTGATTTTCCGCTCGATATCGCATCAAACGTGTCGGAAAGGCCGTCAAGGTGCATTCCTGCGGTAATTAAAACCAAAGCCACAACCAAAATAATATTAATGACAAAATTGTCAAAACCAAGGTATAAGAATAAATTATTCATAGCGGCCAGTAAAATTGCGATAAAAAAACCAATTACAGGAAAAAACATTATTGAGACGACAAGTTTGCTTTCCTCAAATTTTTTAATTTTTACAGGAATAATAGTTAAGAATTGTAAAGCCAACAGCAAACTTGTCATTGTTTTTTGCCCTCCGATACCAGGGCTGCTTTAAATGTTGCCATTTCAGTTAATATTTTTACGGATGCTTCCGCAAGATTAATACCCAAAGCAGCTCCTGTTCCTTCGCCTAATCTTAAATTCAAATCAAATAAAGGCTTAAGGCCTATATAATCCAGAATAATTTTATGCCCCTTCTCAACTGACGAGTGGCTCGCAATCATATAATCTTTTATTTTCGGCTCCAAACCGAATGCAATTAAAGCAGCTGCTGAGCTGATAAACCCGTCTATTACAACAGGCACTCTTTTTGCTCCTGCCGCAAGTATTATTCCAGCTAGCCCGCCTATCTCGAAGCCTCCCACTTTTGCCAGAACATCTATCGCATCTTTAGAATCAGGCTTATTAGCCCTTAAGGCTTTTTCTATGACCTTTATTTTATTTTCAAGCCCTTTTTCATTTATGCCTGTGCCCTTTCCTGTAATAAGCTCAACTGGTTTTTTCGTAAACGCAGCAGCAATTGCGCTTGAAGCTGTGGTATTACCTATGCCCATTTCGCCTGTTCCTATAATATCTATGCCTCTTGTATATTCCTGTTCAAAAATATCAATACCGGCGCTGATAGACTTTACTGCCTCACTTCTTTCCATTGCCGGACCTTTTACAAAATTTTTAGTTCCATAATTTATTTTTTTAATTACCAAATTCTTGTGCGGCTTCAAATCACAACTTACCCCCAAATCAGCAATAACAACCCGCGCGCCTACGTGGCGCGCCAAAACATTTATCGCAGCCCCACCTGCCAAAAAATTATAGACCATCTGGGCAGTAACTTCTTTGGGAAATGCGCTGACACCCTCCTCTGTAACGCCGTGGTCAGAAGCTAAGGTAAAAATAACTTTATTTTTGAGAGAAGGATTGTCCAAAGATGTGATACCGACAATAAGCTTAGCCAGGTCTTCCAGCCTGCCCAGGCTTTCTCTGGGTTTTGTCAGATTATCCAGCCGCTCTTTTGCTTTAGCCATAAGCCCGGAATCCAAATCTATAATATTTTTGATAATTTTGTTTATCTTTTCCATTTATTTTACCCTCCAGGGAAGCCCTGAAACCATAAAAAACACATTATCTGCCTTTTTTGCAACCGCCTGATTGACCTTACCCGCAATATCGCGAAAATTCCTTCCAAGTTTAGTCTGCGGCACAATCCCCAAGCCTACTTCGTTAGAAACAATTATTGCTTTTGTGTTTGTTTTTTTAAGTATTGCCAATATTTTATCAATTTCCTCTAGTATTTCTTTTTCTTTAAATCTTTTTAGCATAAGATTTGACACAAAAAGCGTCAGGCAATCTATGATTATCACATCGAAACCGGATGAGATTTTTTTAAGCAGCCCTGAAAGATTAAGGGCTTCTTCGAATGTTTTAAAATTGCTTGGCCGGGTGAGCTTATGAAGCAAAATGCGTTTTTTCATTTCGCAGTCGCGCGCCTGGCCCGTTGCGACAAAGGCAACTTTTCTTTTCACTGAATCTTTAGCAAGCTTCAGTGAAAAAATGCTTTTTCCGCTTCTTGCCCCGCCTAAAATAAAAATAATCTTTCCCATATTTATTTGTAGTGGCTTGTATCGTTTAATATTAAAATCTTTGGCTTAAGTTTATTAAATTCAATAATGGTTACACTTCCCAAAGTCGGCATTATTTCAGGTGAATTTTTTAATTTTAAGACTCTCTTCAATATAAGCATTATTGGCCCGCCATGAGTTACTATCGCAATGGTTTTACCGGTATTACTGCTGACAATTTCTTTAAGCAGATTTAAAATACGCATCCTAAAATCAATGAACGATTCTGCTTCCGGGATATTAAAACGCTGCGGATTTTTAAGCCATTTATTATAAAGAAGCGGATATTTTTTAAGAGCCTCAGAATAAGTTAACCCTTCAAAAATTCCAAAATTCATTTCCCTTAAACCCGCAAGTATTTTCTTTTGCCTGCTGCCAAAAATAATCCTGGAAAAATCAAGAGCCCTTCTTGAAGAACTTACGAAAATCCTATCAATTGCATCCTTGGCTATTCTTTTCTTAAGGCATTTCGCCTGATACCTGCCGTAAGAAGTAAGCTTGCTTTCGGTTACCCCTATATATCTCTTCTGCCTGTTTGCGCGGGTTTCGCCGTGCCTTATAAGTATTATTCTTGTTTGCATTTAATATTTCCTGGAACCAGAAGAACATGCGGCTTTAAAGTTACGGGATTATCTTTTACTACCACAACCGTTTTGTATAAGCTCTCGATATTCTGGTAAGTTAACACTTCTTCCGGCGTTCCCTGTTTGAATATTTCTCCGTTATCCAGCAAAATTATATTTTTGCAATATTCTCCTGCCAGATTTAAATCGTGCAATACTATAACTATTGAAAGATTATTTTTTTGGTTTAATTCTGCCAACAAGTCAAGAATCTGCACCTGGTGGCCGATATCAAGGTGCGAGGTCGGTTCATCCAGAAACAACAAAAGCGGCTCCTGGGTAAGTGCCTTTGCAATGATTACGCGCTGGCGCTCTCCTGCGCTGAGTTCATCAATTCTTCTGTTGCGTAAATTTAGCGTATCTGTAAGGCTTAAAGCGCGCTCGGCAATTGAAAAATCAATTTTACCTTCAGACTGCATCCGTGAAAGGTGCGGAATTCTTCCCATAAGCACAATTTCCCACACGGTAAAAGAAAAATTAATCAATGTCAGCTGAGGTATAAAAGCTATTTTCCTGGCAATTTCCTTGTGGCTTAACCTGGCCAAATCCCTGCCCTCAAGACTTATTTTGCCTTTTATAGGCATAAGTGCGCGGCTCATTAGTCTTAGAAGAGTAGATTTGCCGCCGCCGTTTGGGCCGATTATGCCCAGGAAATCCGCCTGTTTTATTTCCAGAGAAACATTATTTATGACAGGCTTATTATCGTAGCCGCCGCAAATGCCTTCTACCTTAAGCAGCGTATCCATTATTTAACCTCGCTCTTTTTCAAAAGAATGATAAATATGGGTGCGCCCACTATTGCGGTAATTACGCCTATGGGTATTTCGGAAGGGCTAAAAAGAGTGCGCGCAAAAGAATCACACAGAAGCATAAATGCTGACGACAGTATACATGAAACAGGAATCAGTAATCTGTGATTCGGCCCTATAACAAGCCTAGTTATGTGGGGAATTATAAGGCCTACAAAACCGATAACTCCGCAAACAGAAATTATTGCTGCGGTAATCAGCGAAACCAGAAAAAGCAGGATTTTTTTTACCAGTTCTACATTTACGCCAAGATGGAGCGCTTCCTCCTCTCCTATACTTATTGCATTCAGGTCCTGGGAAAACAAGTAGGTAACAAATATGCCTAGCGCAACAATTAAAGTTACGGCAAAAAGTAATTTATAATCGAATACTTCCAAATTACCCCATAGCCACCAGGATATCCCATGCAGAGTTTGCCTTTCGGATGTTGAGAGCAGAAATAATATAATCGCGGAGAAAGCAATTGAAACAATAACTCCGGAAAGAATAAGAGAGTGCACTCCGATTTTACCGCGCTCTCTGCTTATATAATAAACCAGCAAAGTGGTTAATATCGCCCCGATAAACGCGGCAAAAGGAATATAAAAACTCGCCGCGCCAAGGGTAAGAGCTATTACTGCGGCAACGCCTGCTCCGCTTGAAGTGCCTAAAAGATAGGGTTCTGCGAGCGGATTTCGTAATATCGCCTGAAGCACTATTCCGCAGACAGACAATCCGGAGCTGGCGACAATAGCAAGGATTACGCGCGCAAACCGAAGATGAAGTATCTGGCGGTTTTCGCGGCTTATGAGCTCAAGAAAACTTAAATTAACCGAACCCTTTAATATGCCAAGGATAACCGCTAAAATAAAAATGGCTGCCAGCAATATTATTTTTCTTTTTAACCCAAAAGATGCATTTGGAAAATGCATCTTTTGCCCGAAGGGCAGCTCTTTATTTTTCATAAGAAGCTCTCCTTCGTAGAAATAAAGGGCTGGGTTAACCCAGCACCATTTTTCTGCGGATGAATATATTTCTTTGAAAAAATTGGTGCTGCCGCAGGGGAAAAATGACATGTATTTTCTAGTTTATCCCCTGTATCGCTTAAGTTATGGTTTTTGATACAATTATAACTTTTTTGCATTACTAACGGCATTTTTCCGGTTAATATTTTATCCATCGGGATATATTTTTTTATTAAGCCCTTCCAAAGCTTCTACTATGCGCGGCCCAGGGCGAAGAAGGCTGTCCGGGTCAATATCGTTATATACTCGTTTATTTTTGACTGCCGTTATATTGTTCCAGCCCGGCCTTGTTATTACCTGTTCAACTGGACTTAAATTTCCCATATAAGCAAGAATAATACAATCGGGATTGCGCTTTAGAACTACCTCTTGCGCCACAGTGCTATATGCGCTTTTAAGATCAGCGGTTATGTTTATGCCGCCGGCAAGCGTTATCAATTCATTAATGAATGAACCTGCGCCCACTGTAGTTAAAGGACTGTGCCAGATTTCAATAAAAACTTTTTGCCGTTCTGATTGCGGAATTTTTGAAACCCTGGAATTAACTTCTTTTATACGGTACGTCATTTTGCCGATAAGGACTTCTGCTTCTTTGACTTTTTCCGTCAATCTTCCGATTTCTCTGATTGAGATAAAAAGTTCGTTTATGCTTTTGGGGTCGCTTACAAAAATATTTAAATTAAGCTGTCTTAGCTTAGCGATAGCAGGTGCCTGCTCAAGGCCGGTACAAACTATCAGGTCAGGCTTAAGTGACAATATTTTTTCAATATTAGGCTGGCTGAAAGTACCTATTCTTTGTTTGGCTTTAGCACCGTCGGGATAATTACAGAACTCGCTTACCCCGACGATTTCTTTATCCAGGCCCAAAGCAAATAATATTTCTGTGGTAGCGGGCGCGAGCGAAATTATGCGCAATTTACTATCTTGCGGAAAAATATAATTTGCAAAGCTGAAACAAACCGTCAAAACCAAAATAATTTCAGCCACTTTATGTTTACTCTGCATAATTTCTTCTTGGAATACAAACAAAAAAAGCCCTTGGCGTTTGCCTGTAAAAGCAAATGCCAAGGGCTGCACCCTATTTCAAACTTAACCCTTCCGCGAGGAATTTTATATAGGCAGGTCTTCTGGCTTTCGGCTCATCCTACTCATCATGCCTTCCCATCTTCTCGACAGTGGCGATTATGATTTTCGTCCCCGATTACAGCGGCGGGACCGCATCCGCTTTATGGCTTAACTTAATAAACCACGGCCTTACGGCCTACGGATTTCCCTGAACCAGCCTGTCTAGGCTGGTAAACCTATATAATTATTTTTTTAAAGAACGGCTAATTATACATTGCGATGGGCTATCTTGTCAATTCAATAATTTCTATGATAATGTAAAATATTGTGTGTAAGTTCTCTTGATAAGTAAATAAGAAAGGGTGTATCCTTTTTGTGGGAAATACATATTAACCACATAGCCGTTATAAGCGGCTAATTAAAAGGAGGTAC
>Ga0172370_10004724_pt1 | contig 18032 bp, 14 predicted proteins | sample LakKiv5m_FD_114538 | JGI IMG/M metagenome (GOLD analysis project Ga0172370, IMG submission 114538) | Freshwater microbial communities from Kabuno Bay, South-Kivu, Congo - kab_022012_11.5m | ecosystem: Environmental > Aquatic > Freshwater > Lake | place: Democratic Republic of the Congo...
CAGCGCCTACGTCCCCCTCGACATCGGCCTCGGCGGCGGCACGTTCGGCGCGATCTTCGCGCCCGCGGGCGGCGGCATGCTGCGGATCATCGGAGGCTTCGACGCGGTCGGCCGTCCGATCGGCGAGGCCCTGCGCTTCGGCCAGCACTGCCCCTGACCTGCGCCTATCCGAGCCCGCGCTCCACCAGCTTCTCGAGCTCGCGCATCGGCTCGGCCAGCTCGCGTTGGATCTCCGGAGGCTCCACGATGTAGACGAGCAGCTCGCGCGCGGACTCACCCGGGAACGCGGATCGGATGGCGTCGCGCCACGCCTCCACCGCCTGACGCAGGCCGATGTCGAGGCCGATGCGGCCGGGCAGGGCCATCGCGAACGACGTGATGCCGATCTTCGCGAGCGTCGCGAAGATGTAGAGGCAGGCTTCGCGGAAGCGCTGCGCGTCGAACTCGGCACGGCGGCCAAGCCCCACGAGCAGCAGGCGCCGAAACGGCAAGCGGCCCGTGACGGTGGACAGCATCGCCTCCTCGAAGCTGCCGACCACGAACGCGTCGAGGATGAGGCGCGAGAGCCGTCCGTTGAGCCGCCAATCGATGAGGCCCGTGAGGCCGCGGAGCGGGCGATCATCGCCGAAGCAGGTGACGACGAGGCAGTCGACGTCGATCTCATCGATGGCGGCGAGCGCCGGCGGGACGAAGCGGACCTGCATCTAGCCTCGCGTCCCTTCGCGTCCGGGGACCCGCCCGACATCCTGCGCGATGCGATCCAGGATGCCGTTGATGAACGACGGAGAGTCCTCGGAGCCAAATTTCTTTGAAATTTCGATAGCCTCATTGATGGCGACCTTGCGCGGCACGTCCTCCACGCGCAGGATCTCGTACGTGGCAAGGCGCAACAGGTTGCGATCCACGATGCTCATGCGGGCGAGCTTCCAGTGGTGCGACGAGGCCTGGATGCGTTGGTCGATCTCGAGCTTGTTGAGACAGACTCCCCGCACGAGCGCCTCGGCATAGGCTTCCATCTCATCGGAATTCATCGGCTTTTCACCGAGAAAAAACTTGAAGTGCTGCTCGATTGCCTGGTCCGGCGTGCACGGCGAGCAGTCGAGCGCATACAGCACCTGCAGCGCACATTCGCGGGCTCGGCGGCGGCTTCCCATGCGACCTGTCTCCGTCGACGCCATTCGAGCCGCGTCGAGGCTCTCGTCCTTGGCTCGCGACGGTGCGCGCGCCCGCTCCCACGATCCGACTACGCACGCACGGCGCGCAGGACCTGCACCATCTCGATCGCGGCGAGCGCCGCATCCGAGCCCTTGTTGCCCGCCTTCGTCCCCGCGCGTTCGACCGCCTGCTCGATCGTGTCGGTGGTCAGGATGCCGTACGCGACGGGGAGGCCCGTCTGCATGCCGAGCATCGCCACGCCCTTCGCGCTCTCGCTCGCGACATAGTCGAAGTGCGGCGTCGCGCCCCGAATCACCGCGCCGATGCAGATGAGCGCGTCATAGCTGCCCTTGTCCGCGAGGGCGCGCGCGACGAGCGGGATCTCGAACGCGCCGGGTACGCGTACGACCGTCACGTCGTCCGCCGATCCGCCGTGTCGGACGATCGCGTCGAGCGCACCGTCGAGCAGCCGCTCGCCGATGAACGCGTTGAAGCGGCCCACGACGATCGCGAAGCGCAGTCCCGTCGCGTCGAGCTTTCCGTCGATGAAGCGAGGCATGGTCCCATCCCGCGGCGCACGGGCCTCCGTGCGAGGGCCAATAGTGTAGTCGGATCGCGGAATTTCGCAACCAGTTGGCTGCGCGCGCACCAGCACACGGGCACGCGCGGCTCAGGGACCGAGCGGCGAAAACGCGCGATACGCGTCGCGTCCGAGCGCCGCGGCGTCGGCGGTCTCCGTCGCGGGGCGCGGGATGAGCGTGGTGTCCATCGTGATGCCCGCCTCTTCGCCCTGCCGGGCGGCCTCGAGCGCGGCCTCCACGTCGGATTGATCGCCGGCCAGCACGCTGTGTCCCTGGCCACCGAGGTGCGTCGCGAAGCGCAGGCGCACGAGCGAGACGGGCGCGGCCTTCAGCGCGCGATCGGTCGCGCGGACGATGCCGCAGACCGTGTGGGTCTCCACCGTGCCGAGCGCGAGCTGGCCGGCGGTGATGTCGGCGCGCGTGGCGAGCTGCCCCTCCAGGCCGGCGAGAAGGCGATCGTGTGCGCGCGCGAGCAGGACGTGATCGACGAGACGATCGCCGCAGAGCGCGAGGCCGCGACCGAGCGAGGACTCGAGGCCAGACAGGTCGCCCGTGAGCACGATGAGGAAGCGCGACGGATCCACGTCGCCGGCCCAACGCACGGTGACGGCGGCCTCCTTGGCCATTGCGTCGAGCACGAGCAGGCCGCGTGGGATGCTCCCGACCTCGAGGACGAGCAGCGGCCCAGGCTCCGGTAAGCGCTCAGACAATTCGGAAGCGTCCCGTCAACGTGCAGCGGCGCTGGCGCACCCACGTGCGGCAGTTGGTGAGGCCCTCGCCCGTCGTGCCGGCGATGGTCCACGCGGTGTAGCCCTCTCCGCCAAAGCCGAGGCCGGCGTAGGACGGGCCGTTCTTGACGAAGATGGACGTGTTGACGGCCTTCGCCATGCGGTCGAGGCGCTCGATGTCGGTCGAGTGCATCGTCGACGTGTGGAAGAAGCCGTGCTCGGCGCGAACCGCGGCGGCGATCGCCTCCTCCCAGTTGGTCGTGCGGAAGAATCCGATCACCGGCAGCAGCATTTCGAGCTGCACGAAGGGGTGCTCCTCGTCCACCTCGGCGACAGCCATGCGGGTGGAATCAGGCACGTTCTTGCCGATCTCGCGGAGGATGACCGAGACGTTCTTGCCGACGAACTGGCGCCGCACATGGCCGTCCTCGATGAGCACCTTCTCGAGCTGCTGCGTCTCGTGATCGTTGAGCACGATCGCGCCGGCGCGCGAGAACTGCTCCTTGAGGCGATCGGCGATCGAGGCGACCGCGATGATCTCCTTCTCCACGATGCAGATGATGTTGTTGTCGAACGACGAGCCGTTGATGATGTTTCGCGCAGCGAGCGCCAAGTCCGCGGTCTCGTCGACCACGGCGGGCGGGTTGCCGGGGCCCGCGCACACGGCGCGTTTGCCGGAGTTGAGCGCGGCCTTGACGACCGGTCCGCCGCCCGTGACCGCGATGAGGCGGACGCCCGGGTGCTTCATCACCTGGTTGGCGGTCTCGATGCTCGGCTCGGTGACGACCGTGATGCAGTTGTCGGGCAGGCCCGCATCGACGGCGGCCTTCATGATCAGCTCGACGTGCCACGAGCAGGTGCGCTTGGCGCTCGGGTGCACGTTGAAGACGACGACGTTGCCGCCCGCGAGCATGGAGATCGCGTTGTTGAGGATCGTCTCGGTCGCGTTCGTGGAGGGCGTGATCGAGCCGATGACGCCGAGCGGACCGAGCTCGTCGAGCGTGAGCCCGTCGTCACCGGTCCATACGCCGGGGTTGAGGAACTCGATGCCGGGCGTCTTGTCGGCGACGAGGCGGTTCTTCGCGATCTTGTCCTCGACGCGCCCGAGGCCGGTCTCCTCCACGGCGCGGCGGGCGAGCTCGGTGAGGTTGTCCCGCGTGACCTGCCGCATCGCCTCGATGGCCTTGTGGCGAACGTTCAGCGGCGTCGCGTGGAGCTGCTCGTAGGCCTTGCGCGCTGCGGCGACGGCGGAATCGACGTCACCGAACTGACCGTAGCGACCTTCGGAGAGACGGGGCGTGTGGATCGCGGGGCCGCTCGACCCGCCCGAACCACCTTGCTGCAGGCGACGAACGACCTCGGAGACGATCCGTTCCAGGCGCGCGTCGTCCATTCCGGCGATGGCCATCGGGTCACCTCAGGCGCGCTAGGCGTCGTTTTCCTTGTTGTAGATCGTCGTGCCCTCGACCTCGACGATATCGACGATCGCCATGATGGTGTGATCCACGGGTCGATCTCGCGTCACCGCGGTCTGGCGCGCCGAGGATCCCGCGGCGAACATGACGACCTCGCCCACGCCGGCGCCGACCGCGTCGACGGCGACGATCGCCTTGCCCGTCTCGCGCAGCGTCGCGTCGAGCTCGCGCACGAAGAGCATGCGCAGTCCCTCGAGCTCCGGCTCTTTGCGCGAGGCGACGACGGTTCCGACAACCTTGCCTAGCAGCATACGCCCTCCTGCACCTTCAGCCGCGCGATGCCGCCCGTGATCGTGCGCAATCGGCCGGACCGCGGGCAGAATTCGACGGCCCTCGCGCCGAGCGGACCGAGGCGATCCGAGCAGATCCCGGATCGTTCCGGCGCTTGGCGCGGTTACTTCTTGGCGGGCGCCGGCTTGCGACCGAGCGGCAGCACGAGGTCGACGTTCTCGTGCGGGCGCGGGATCACGTGGACGCTGACGAGCTCGCCGACGCGCTCCGCCTGACGGGCGCCGGCTTCGGTTGCCGCCTTGACGGCCGCGACATCGCCGCGAACGATGACCGTGACGTAGCCGCCGCCGATCTTCTCGTAACCGACGAGCTCGACCTTCGCGGCCTTGACCATCGCGTCGGCGGCCTCGACGCTGCCGACGAACCCCTTCGTCTCGATCATCCCGAGTGCGTCTGCCATGTGATCCTCCCAACCCCCTGGGGGTCGAATGATGCGATGTGAGGCGGCTCCTGCCGCCTCGGGTCTCCGTTGACGTTACTTCGCGTCGACTCCCTCGATGGACTCGAGCGCGGCGAGCGCGGCCTGAGCGGCAGAGTCGATCTCGCTCTCCGGTCCCGAGAGCCACAGGCGCCCGAAGGCTCCGTAAGGCTGGATCTGCACGAGCGAGATTCGCGCGGCCTTCTCGGCCTCGTTGGCGGCGAACGCCACATACGCGGCAGGCTCGGTCTCCAGGATGAACAGCGACTGGCCCGGCAGCAGCATCATCCCCTGTGACGTGCGGTTGATGATCTGCGCCTGATACGGTTCGATCGCTCGGATGATCTGGTTGGACACGATCTTGGGCCGATGTCGCTCGCGCTCCTGGAGCCCCAGGCTCTTGAGGATCGCGTCGCCGGCGCCGAGGACCTCGCCCTGGTCGACGTCGTGCACCTCGAGCAGGCCGTACGCGCGCTCGACCACCTGGACGGCGGGGGCCACACGATGCGCCTTCAAGGCCACGTCCGTGACGCGGTTGATCGCGATTCCGGGCGCGATCTCCACGAAGAGCGACGCCATGCCCGGGATGGGCAAGAAGCCGCGCGCGGTCTTCCCAATGAAGCTCGCGAGCTGCGGCTGCAGGCTGTCGAGAAAAGTGAAAGCGCGGAGCGTGATGTCGGCCATGGCATGAACCCACGGGGAAGCGGGGCCGAACGCTAGCACGGTCCGAGCGCGGCCGTAAAGTCGACGGTGTGTGCCTAACTGCATCCGAGGACGGCGCAGAACAAGTCGCATTGCGCCATCATGCAGCACAACGGCTCGAGGAACTCGCAGATGCCGGAGGGGCAGGAGCAGCCGAAGCCTCCGCCGCCGCCGCAGCCGGGCAACGCGGACTGCTTGCACCCGGGCGCGTTGGGGTTCGCGCAGCCACCGCAGCCCTGGCACTCGCCCGCGCAGATGCTGTCCCACTGTTGCTGGCAGCAGTAGGGATCCATCGAACACACACAGTTCTCGCAGGTGCAGGTGTTGCCGCAGCCACCGCAGTCGCCGGGGCAGGAACTGCAATCCTCGCTGCCGGCCACGCACTTGCCGTCGCCGCACACGGGTCCGCACGCGCCGCAGTCGCCCGGGCACGTGGCGCAACTCTCCTGTCCCGCGGTGCATTTGCCGTCGCCGCACATGACCGGGCACGCGCCGCAGTCGGCCGGGCAGGTCGCGCACGACTCGCCTGCGCCGCACGCGCCGTCGCCGCAGCCCGCGGGGCAGGCGCCGCAGTCCTTCGAGCAGGTCGCGCAGTTCTCGGAGCCGGTGCACTTGCCGTCGCCGCACCCGCCGCCGCAGCCGCCGCAGTCCATCGCGCAGTTGGTGCAGGTCTCACCCGCGTCGCACTTGCCGTCCCCGCACGCCGGCGCGCACGCGCCGCAGTCCTTCGCACAGGTCACGCAGGTCTCCGAACCGTTGCACTGGCTGTCGCCGCAGACGAAGGCGCAGGCCGCCTTGACGGGGTGCTTGCAGGTGCCCTGGAGGCAGAGATCCTCGGTGCAGTCGTCGTTGTCGTTGCACTCGCTCGTCTGGTTGCAGCAGGTGCCGGCGCCCTTCGGCGTGTGCGTGCACGCGTTGTCCGTGCAGGCGTCGTCGGTGCAGAGATTGTAGTCGTCGCAGTCCGCGGTGGTGATGCAGCACGCCCCCTGCGAGGTGTCTGCGACGTGACCGCACTGGTTGCCAGAGCAGCTGTCCTTCGTGCAAGGGTTCTTGTCGTTGCAGTCCGCGTCGGTCTTGCAGCAGCCGACCATCAGGCCGTGCTTGCAGACCTTCGAGACGCACTGGTCGGCCGTGCAGGGATCCCCGTCGTTGCAGTCGAGGCTCGTCTTGCAGGGCTTGGCGGCGACGTGCACGCAGGTGAACGACACGCAAACGTCGGCGGTCGCGTCGTCCCCGTCGTCGCACTCGGAGGGCAAGGAGCAGCACGACGGGCCGCCGGGCGCCGGGGACTTCGTCTTCGCGTAGGAGCAGAACTCGTTCGCGCACGTGTCCGCCGAGCATGGGTTCGCGTCGTCGCACTCGCTCGCGCCTGCGCACGCGCACGAGGCGTCCGCGCCCTTCTTCGGGTGGTAGCAGGCGCCGCCCACGCAGGTGTCGACGGTGCACGCCACATCGTCCGCGCAGTCCGAGTTCGACGTGCAGCACTCGGGCATCGGCGCGTGCGTGCAGGTCGCCGCTTCGCAGTCGTCGATACTGCAAGGATTGGCGTCGTCGCATTCGTCGGCGGTCTTGCAGGCCGCCTTGGCGTCGAGTGACGTGTCCACCTTCGACGCGTCACCGGCCTTGGAGTCGCCCGCGCCGACGTCGGCAGGCGCGGCGTCACCGGAGTCGGAGCCGACATCCGCGACCGGGGTGATCACGTCCGCCACGTCGCCTGCGGTGGCGTCGAGCTTGGCGTCGGGCTTGGCGTCGGGCTTCACTGTGCCGGCGTCCATGATCTTCGCGTCGGTCGCCTTGCCCGCGTCCTCGCCGCCGAAGGTCCCTGCCTGGACGCACGTCGAGGCCTCGCACTGGCCGCTCGCGCACTGCGTGTCGGTGGCGCAGCGGAGGCCGCCCTTGACGAGGCACTTCTTCTGCGAGCAGACGAGGCCCGCGTTGCCGCAGTCCGCCGCGATCGCACAGACCTTGCCCGTGCCTGCGGGGACCGCGACGCCATCACCGGCGATGGGATCGGCGCACCCGACGAAGAACAGCAGCGCCCAGCCGACGGCGCACGATCTCGGAGCCGCGGGTCCCGCTAGGGACATGCGGTCCCGCAGGTCTTGCACTCGCCGACGCACACCGAGTCCCACTCCACATTGCAGCAGTACGAGTCAGTGGCGCACACGCACGACTGGCACGCGCACCCGCCACAGCCCGGGGTGGACTTGGCGGAGCAGCCCGCGGACGAGCCTCCGCCTCCGCCGCCGCCCCCGCCACAGCCGCCGTTTTCCTTGCACTCGTTGACGCACGTGGCGTCCCAGCTGTTGGCGCAGCAGAACGAGTCCATCGCGCAGACCGCCGACTCGCAATTGCAGCCGCCGCAGCCAGGCGATGGGGACGTCGAGCAGCCAGCGCCCGTCGAGCCGCCGCCGCCGCAGTCCGTCGGGCACGAGGTGTTCGTCTCGCCGGACTCGCACGCGCCGTTGCCGCACACCGCACCGCCGCCGCCGCAGCCGCCGCACGACTTGCAGCCGTTGACGCAAGCGCTGTCCCACGCGCTCTGGCAGCAGAAGGGGTCTTGGCTGCACACGCAGCTCTGGCACGAGCAGCCGCCGCAGCCGGGCTTGCTGGACGCCGTGCAGCCGGTGCCACCGCTGCCGCCGCAGTCGGACGGACAATTGGAGAGGTTCTCGCCGGACTCGCACGCGCCGTTGCCGCAGACCGCCGACGGGCCGCAGTCGGACGGGCAGCTCGACTTGGTCTCACCGGACTCGCACGAGCCGTCGCCGCACACCGGAGACGAGCCGCCGCCGCCGCAGCTGCCGCACTGCGTGCACTCGTCGACGCAGACGCTGTCCCAGTTGGACTGGCAACAGAAGGAGTCCTGGCTGCACACGCAGCTCTCGCACGCGCAGCCATTGCAGCCCTTCGAGCTCGACGTGGAGCAGCCCGCGCCGCTGCCGCCGCCGCCGCAAGGACCGCAGTCCTCGGGGCAACTTTTGCAGGTCTCGGTCAGGCTGCACGAGCCATCCCCGCAGCCACCGCCACCGCCGCCGCACGTTCCGCAGTCGGCAGGGCAGGCGCTACAGTCCTCGAGGAAGGGCATGCAGACGCCGTCGCCGCAGCCCGCGCCACCGCCGCCGCCACCGCCACCGCAGTCGGACGGGCACGTCGCGGACGTCTCGTTGCCCTCGCAAGAGCCGTTGCCGCACTTACTGCCGCAGCCGACCTTCGGCGCGTGCTTGCACTTGCCGCCGACGCAGAGATCGTCGGTGCACGAGTCGCCGTCGCCGCAGTCGGCGTTGGTCGCGCAGCAGTCGCCGCCCTTCTGGTGCTTGCACGTGTGATTCGAGCAGGAGTCCACGGTGCACGCGACGCCGTCGTCGCAGTCCTTCGCCGCGTTGCAGCAGCCCGCGACGTCGGTGTGCTTGCAGTCGCCGTTGCTGCACGCGTCGGTCGTGCAGGCGTTCTGATCGTCGCAGTCGCCCGAGCTTTTGCAGCAGCCGGAGCCGCTCTGATGTTGGCACTGGTTGCCGACGCACGTGTCGACCGTACACTTGAGGCCGTCGTTGCAGTCCGCGTCCGCCGTGCAGCAGGCCTCGATCGTGTTGTTCGAGCACGAGCCGGAGGCGCACGTGTCTTTGGTGCAGGGGTTGTCGTCGTTGCACTCGCCGTCCGATTTGCAGCCCTTGATCGTCTTGTGCACGCAGCGGAACTGCACACAGCTGTCGACGGTCGCTTCGGACTTGTCGTCGCACTCCGACGCACCGGCGCAGCACAGCGGGTTCGGGCTGTTCGGGTTGTTCTTCTTCTGGTAACCACACGTGAAATTCAGACAGGTGTCGGCCGAGCACTCGTTATTGTCGTCGCAGGCCTTGGTCGATGTGCAGGCGCAGTCCGCGTTGACCGCGTCCTTCGGGTACACGCACGTGCCATCGACGCATTGCTCGAGCGTGCAGGGATCCTGGTCCGAACAGTCCGCGTTCGTCTTGCAGCAGGGCCCGCTGACGGCTGCATTCTTGCACGCGCCGGCGTTGCAGGTGTCCACGGTGCACGGATCGTCGTCGTCGCAGTCGCTCGACGTGGAGCAGGCGCCGCCGTCCTTCGTGTGCGCACACTTGAAGGAGACGCAGGCATCGGTCGTCGCGGCGTCGCCGTCGTTGCACGCGCCGTCGCCGCCGCAGCACTCCGCGCCGCCAGTCGGGTTGTAGGTGTGGGCGCATTGTCCGTTGGTGCACGCGTCGGTGGTGCACGCGCTCCCGTCGTCGCACTGCTTGGCGTCCTGGCACGACACGGGCGTGCCGGCGCCGTCCGTGGAGCCGCTGGTCGCATCCGAGCCGCCCGAGCCCGCGGGGATCGTGTACACGCCCGTCGCCGAGATCGGCTTGCAGAACAGCGTCGACGAGGCCGCCTTGACACACTTGAACCCGGGGCCGCACTTCAGGTTGTCCTGCGAGCACTGCTTGGCCGAGACGCACTTGCCCTTGCTGGCTCCCTCCGAGATCTGGCAGTACGTCGCGGGGTTGTCGGCGCAGTCGCTGGCGAGCTTGCAGGGGATGAGCGCGGCGTCCGAGCCGTCGGAACTGCCGCAGGCAGGCGAGCAGAGGGCGAGCGAGCACGCGGCGAGGAGCAGGAGTTTCGGCATGGGACGGAGCATGAGGCGGCCTCGGTGATGGGTCGTCGCTGCGGGGCGACCCCGAACGAACAGGATACCGGAGCGGGAGAGGCAGAATCAACGGAATGTCGTGCCGGTGCGGGGACTCCTGGCCCCGGTCGGCAATCTCGTGTAGAATTGTGAGGCGGAGGTGACGATGAAGCGGGCGCAGGAAATTGGTAGGAATATAATAAAACAACGTGCTTGGTTGCATCGGCTCGGGGCGATCGGGGGCGTGCTCGGGCTCTGCAGTCTGGCTCCGGCGGCCGAGGCGCGGGAAGATTGGGCCGTCCTGTCGCGACGGGCCGGCGCGGTCATCCTGCGAACGGCGGGGCACAACGCGGGCGCGGTCCCGTCGGTCGCGCGCTACAGGTCGCGGGAGGCGGGGGTCGCGCTCGTGGTGGCCCGGGCGGGCGACGCGCTGCTCGTGCGGGTCGAGGCGCCGAAGGGCGCGCGTGGGATCGGGCTCGCGCAGGACGCGAAGGGCAAGCGCTTCGTCCGGTCGGCGCGCAAGGCGGAGGCGGCGACGCCGCAGGCCCTGTGGCAGCCGCTCGGTCCGCTCGGTGTGGCGGGCGCGGCGCTGCTCGCGCCGGAGCTCGTGGACGTCTACGAGGTGACGCTGCATGGCCAGTTCGACGACATCGCGGTCTTCGAGCTGAAGACGAAGGGCGTCTCGGCCGCCACGTGGAGGCCGCTCAAGGTTGGGATCTCCAAGCAGTTCCAGGTGCCGGTGATGTTCGAGGAGGCCGATCGCAGCGGAGTTCGGGTGGCGGGGCTCTACCTCGAGGGGCCGGAGGAGACGGAGGGCCGCGGCGTGCGCTTTCGGACGATGCGCGTCAAGCCGAGGGGCGGTGCGGCGGAACTGGTGCTCGCGCTCGAGGGCTTCGAGGAGGGCGCGCTGCCGAAGGGGCTCTCGTTCGGGAAGGAGAGCCTGCGCTGAGGTCTGGCGAGGCGCGATCGCCGATGCGCGGGTCGGGCAGGGCTACTTCTCGGACTTGACGCCGCTCAGGTTGAGCTTGACCGAGCCGGTCGCGCCCGCGGCGGCCGCCCCCGTGCCGCGCGTGAGCATGTAGACACCCCCGCCGAGCAGCGCCGCGCCGCCCGCGACTGCGGTCCAGAACCACCACTGCGACGTCAGGCTTTTCTGCGATTTCTTCTTGTCCTTGAAAATATCGGTGTCAATTCCGCCGCCGTCATCGATGTCCTTGACCACCTTGCTCTGCACGGGCTTCTGCGGATCCAACGCGGCCTCCGACGGATCCGGGCCCGGCTTGCCGCCGAGGATGCTGCCGATGAAGTCGCCGTAGCGCGCGAGGAAATCGCCCTCCTTGGGGATGGACGTGCCGACGTCCTCGATGCGGCCGTCGGGGCGCAGAACGTAGCCGTTGAGCGTCGTGGCGTGGCGCGCGCCGCCGAGCTGCAAGACCACGAGCTCGTCGACCGCGAGGGTCGTGCGGAGGCTGCGCAGCGTGTCCTCGATGTTGGCCTTTGCGGCGAAGTTGCGCTCGAAGATCTTCCGCGCGTTCTCCAGATCGTCCTTGAAAAGCGAGGGCTTGAGTTTCACTTCGATGCGCGCCGGATCCCCGGCGACCACCTCCACGATGCGCTGCTCGCCCGCGTAGCCGTCCTTCGAGATGCGCAGCAGGTGCGGGCCGGCGGGCAGGTTGCTGACCGTGGTGGGCGTGCCGGAGCGCTCGCGGCCGTCGACGAAGACGCTGGAACCCGTGGGCGTCGAGCTGAGCTTCATGCCGCCGGTCTGCAGGGCGTTGAAGGCCTCGCGGGCGTCCGCCACGACCGACTTGGCCTCGGCCGAGTAGGCGTCGTACTCGTCGAGGCGCTGCGACGGCCAGAGCACGAGCGAGCGCAGGATGGTCGCCTTCGCGCCGTCCTTGTCGCCCTGACCCAGGCGCGCAAGGCCCAGGGCCTTGAAGAGCCTCGCCCAGGTGCGCGCGTCGCCGCTCCCGGGTGCGCCGTCGAGCAGCTTCTGCGCCTCCACCGCCTTCTCCTCGGCGCGACGCGGGTTGCGCAGCAGCAAGGCGCGCAGAGCCTCGTCGACGGTCGCGGCGGCCTTCGCGTCTACCTCGGGCTGGCCCGTGGGTGAGAAGTCGAAGCCCTGGACGACGGGGGTGCGGCCGACGAAGCCACGCAGGATCTGCTCGACCGCCGGAGCCTCGCCGGCCTGCGCCTTGGCCTTCGGCACCACGAGCAGCGCGACCTTGCGGGCCGTGACCTGGGCCTCGGCGCTTCGAATCGCGAGCCTTCCGCGTGAGAACATCAGCCCGAGATCGAGCTGTACGAGGCCGACGGCCATCAGCACGGCGATGGAGCGGATCGCGAGGTGTCGGCGGCCGGGAAGGTTGGGCTGGGTCATCTCAGTGCTCTCCATGAACGCGTAGACGTTGCGCGTGCGAGGTCAGACTCACTTCCCGAGGTAGGGCGGGCAGAAGGTCTCCGCGAGCGCGTTGGGGACCTTCTTGAGATCGTCCGGGCCGGCCATGCCGCCGAAGAGGTAGAAGCAGTCGTTGCCCATGCGCGCGATGCCGTGCGCCGCGCGCGCCACGAACGGGGTCGTCGGAGCGACGGCATCGACGGTCATGTTGCCGCCCGAGAGCTCGAAGACCTGCAAGGTGGCGGTCGCGGATGCATTGGGAGCCAGGTCGGTGAAGCCGCCGGTGATGAGCGCGTGGACCTTGTCGCCCGCCGACGTCACGCGGTGGCCCCACAGGCCGGAGCCGAAGCCGTTCACACGGACGGAGTGCAGGCGCGCCGGCTCGGTCTCGGACTTGGCTGGCTCGAACGTGAGCACGTAGGCGTCCTCGGTGGTCGGAGCGTTCCATGTGCCGTCGTATCGCACGCCACCGAGCACGAGGAACTTGTTCTCGGACAGCGCCGCCATGCCCGCGAAGTGGAGCTTGCCGAGCGCGTCGGTGCCGTCGCCGTCGAGCACGATGTTGCCGGAGAACACGCCCGAGCCGAGGTCCGAGGCTTCCGTGAAGGTCTCGACCGGGAACTGCAGGTCCGACGCTCCACCGACGAGCAGGTAGCGCGACGTGCCAGATGCCGTGGGGCTGGCCGCGGCGAAGGTGTGGGCGGCGCGCAGCGAGACCATGGGAAGCGCGCCCATCGTCGGGACGAAGGAGCCGAACTCGCCGGCCGTGGGATCCCAGAGATCGCCCTTGCCGTAGGTGTCCTTGTTCGGCTCGTTCGCCGCCGGCCAGGTGCCGCCGCCCGCGACCACCACGTAGTCCTTGGAGAGGCGCATGAGCGCGGGCAGCACGCGCTTGGCGACGTTGTTCGTCTGGCCCGGATCGAGGAACTTGAGCGTCGTGAGGTCGAAGACCTCGTAGCCGCGCGAAGGGGCGTCGCTCGGAGACCACGTGATCGGCGCGTCGCCCTTCTTGGTCCAGCGGAACTTCGTCGTGCCACCGACGAGCAGCACCTGATTCCTGCCCTGCAGCCAGATGCCGGAGTGGAGGCCGCGCGCCATCATGCGTGCGCCCTCATCGCCGGTCACGTTGGAGAGCTCGCCGGTCGACGGATCGAAGAGGTAGGCGGAGTCCTGCGCCTGCCCGATGACGTACTCGTCCGCCTTGTCCTCCAGGCCTGCGAAGCCACCCGTGACGAGCACCTTTCCGTCCGCGATTGGCGTCACCGCCGGGTAGACCACGTTGAGCAGGCCGCCTGCGCCCGGGATGCCGCTGCACGAGGCCCCGTTGAAGCGCATGAGCGCCACGTTGACCTGGGCCACGTCGTTCTTTTCGATCGTGACGCCGCTGCGACGGGCGAACCAGGCCGGCGTCTTGGTGCCGCCCTTGTCGAAGCCGAGGACCGTGATCTCCCGACCCGTGCCGGCGGGGATATCCGCGACCGTCAGAGCCTTCGCGCCCGAGCCGATCTCGAAGGTCTTGTCGAAGATGTCGGCCACGGCGGTGCCCGTGCGCTCGCGGATGCGGACCTGGAGTTGACCGATCGCCGCGAGCGGGTTGGCGCCGACGTCCGACGGGTCGCTGCACGAGGCGCTCAGCGCACCGAGCGTGAGGCCGACGTAGCCGGGGCCGGACTCGCCTTCGCCGGGCGCTGGGGCCGTGCCGTCGGCCGCACACGCAGACGTGGCCAGCAGGGCGAGGAGGACGCCGATCACCCGGAGGCGCGGCGCGGTGGAGGGGCTCTGCGTGTACAGGGGCTTCGTCATGGTCTCTCCGAAGGTCGGCCCTTCGCGTGCCGGAGCAGGTGGCGATGTGATGGGTCCTGCGGTCTCCCAGAGGGTCGATGGGGCCACGCCGTGGGCCCGGAGCGGGGCCCTAGAAGGGCGTCAGGAAGAAGATCTTCCAGTCGTTCCCGACCTTTCCCACCGTGACGGGGGGCGGTGCCTGTCGAGGATCGTTGGTCTTGATGAAGAACTTCGTGCCGTCGTCGACGGGGATCTTGCGGCACACCGTGAAGCTGGGATCCTCGGCCGAGGCGACGTACTTCAACACGTTCTTGCGCATGCGACCCCAGTAGTTCTCCTTGAGGTCGCGCTCGTTCACGTCCGCCCGGAAGAGCGCGCGGAAGCGCTTGAACGCGGCCTCCTCGTTCGGGTCGAGGGAGATCTTGTAGAGCTCCGCGATGATCCACTCGGGCCGCGCCGGAGGCGGGTTCTTGATGACCTCGTTGACGTCGCACACGCCGCCCGCGGCCTTGAGCGCGCTGCCCCCGATGACGTCCAGGTTGGCCTGCCGCTGCGCCTCCTCGTCCGGCGCAGTGCTGAGCACGCCGGTCGGTGCGGCCGTGATCTTGTTCTTGCAGCTCCACCCGGTCGTGGCGAGCAGGCCCATGGCGAGCCCTATCACCGCAGCGTCGAGCGGGAGCCTTCTGATGACGACGTTGGCGCGAGCCATGAACTCCAACTCCGGCGCACGGTCGGCCCGGCGCGTGGTGTGGCCGCGCACCATAGCACGCGCGCCCAATGGCGACAATCGGACGAGAGGGCAGGGGCGGCTCCGACCCGAGGAGGCGCATTCTGGCGGCGCCGATGGATCTTCGGTATCGTCAGAGGTCGGCTTCGAGCGCGGCAAGTATCCGGTTGCGCCGCATGACCGAGGGAGTGCGCGGCGCGTGCTGCGGACAGAGGAGGTCGCTTGGAACATCGAGATCGCTTCGGAAGAGCCCTCCCGGCGGCGGGCACGCGGACGCGCGACTGCATCGCGCTCGCGCTCTCGATTGTCCTCACGGCATGTGGCGACAAGCCCCTCGACGAGAACATCGGTTCGCCGAGCTTCGGGGGCGTCGACAACCTGGCCGAGGTGCTCGGTGTGACCGTTGGAGACGTCGCCGGTGGGGGCGTGGAGGTTGACGCGGGAGGGTCGGACTCGGGCAGCGACACGGGCGGAGGCGCACAAGATGGCGCGGGCGGCGGCGACGGCGGCGGCGACGCGGTCTTGGATGCGGGCGATGTGGCCGTCGACTCCGCGGGCAAGGGCGACGCGATCGATGTCGACGGCGCGGGCGGCTGCGTGAAGGACGCCGACTGCGACGACGGCGATCCCTGCACCGACGACACCTGCAAACCCGGGGCGAAGGCCGGCGAGCCCGCGTGCGCCCACACGCCCAACACGGCGCCCTGCAATGACGGGGACGCGTGCACGAAGGGCGATCAGTGCAAGGCTGGCAAGTGCGCGAGCGGAGCGACCATCGCGTGCGACGATGGCAACCCCTGCACCGACGACAGCTGCGAGCCGGCGAAGGGATGCGTCTACGCGTTCAACGCCGCGACGTGCGCGGACGGCGACGGCTGCACGGGCGGTGACACCTGCAAGGACGGCGCGTGCGTCGGCGGCACCCAGAAGGCGTGCGGCGATGGGAACCCCTGCACCGACGACGCGTGCGAGCCGCTGAGCGGCAGCTGCGTCCACTTGCCGAACGCCGCGACCTGCGACGACGGCGACTCGTGCACGTCAGGCGACGCGTGCATCGCCGGTGCATGCGCGGCGAAGCCGGCCTGCGCATGCCAGGACGACGGGCAATGCAACGACCTGAACGCATGTACGATCGACTACTGCCAGGACGGTGCGTGTGTGAATGAGGCAGCCACGACGGGCGCGTCCTGCGAGGACGGCAACCCCTGCACGGTCGGCGACGCGTGCGCACAGAGCGCCTGCGTGCCCGGTGCGCCGCTCGTGTGTGACGATTCGGAGGCGTGTACGAGCGACGCATGCGTTCAAGGGTTCGGGTGCGTCCACGTGCCCGCGGCCGGGGCTTGCGACGATGGAAACGCTTGTACGTCCGAGGACGCGTGTGCCGGGGGCAAGTGCCACGGCAAGCCTTCGTGCGACTGCAAGACCGACTCCGTGTGCGATGACCAGAACCCCTGCACCGCCGACAGCTGCGTCAAGGGCACGTGCGTCAACGCGCCCGCGCCGACCGGCACGGCCTGCGAAGACGGCAACGCCTGCACGAAGGGCGAAGTGTGCTCCGCCGGCGCGTGCCTGCCTGGGTCCCCCGTCGTGTGCGACGACGCGAATCCCTGCACGGACGACAGCTGCGACCTCGTCAACGGCAGCTGCGCGTTCAAGCCGAACGCGGCCCCCTGCGACGACCTCGACCCCTGCACGAAAGCGGACGTGTGCCTGGCCGGATCGTGCACCGGCGGCGTGAGCGTGGATTGCGACGACGGCGAGGCCTGCACCCTGGACGTGTGCGATGCGCAAGCGGGCTGTACGCACGCGCCCTTCGACGGGCCCTGCGAGGACGGCGATCTGTGTACGACGGGGGAGACCTGCCTCGCCGGCAAGTGCAGCGGCGGTCAGGCCATGGGCTGCGCGGACGAAAACCCCTGCACGGTCGATGGGTGTCAGTCCGACATCGGGTGCACGCACGACCCGATGGAAGGCACGTGCGAAGATGGCGACGCGTGCTCGCTCGGCGACCATTGCGTCAAGGGATTCTGCACGGGCGCGTCCCTGAAGAGCTGCGACGACGCGAACCCCTGTACGCAGGATGCGTGCGATCCGGCGACGGGCTGCGTGGCGACAAAGCTCGACGGCGTGGCGTGTGAGGACGGCAACCCTTGCACGAAGAACGACAGCTGCTCGGACGGCGTCTGCGTGGCGGGGACGCCGCCGTCCTGCGACGATGGCAACGCATGCACCACAGATACCTGCGATGCGAAGACCGGCTGCAAGTACGCACCGGCCATCGATGGCGGCGTATGCGCCGAGGCAGCGTGCGACGGACTGACCCATGCCGCACAGGGCAAGTGCTACAAGGGCAGCTGCCTGCCGGGGAGCAAGAAGGCGTGCGACGACGCGAACCCCTGCACGGACGACGTGTGCGACGCCGCGACGGGATGCGGCCATTCGACCGTCCCGGGCGGATCCGCCTGCGACGATGGATCGCCTTGCACGAGCGGTGACGTGTGCGACGGGCTAACGTGCGTGGGTGTCAAGGTGAGCTGCGACGACGCCAACGGTTGCACGGTCGATTCGTGCGACCCCGTGGCAGGCTGCCAGCACGCGATGGTCGCGGAGGACACGAAGTGCGCACCCGCGAGCTGCGCGGGGCCGGTCTTCGTCAAGGAGTCGGCCTGCAAGTCGGGCGCGTGCGTGGCGTTGGCGGAGCCCGTGACCTGCGACGACGGCGACCCATGCACCGACGACGCGTGCCTGCCGAACGTCGGATGTGTCACGACCGCCAACGGCGCGCCTTGCAGCGACGCAGACAAGTGCACGACCGGCGACGTGTGCGTCGAGGGCGCATGCAAGCCCGGCGCGACCGCCAACTGCGACGATGGGAACGCCTGCACGGACGACTTCTGCTACACGCAGAAGGGCTGCGAGCACGCGCCGAACGCGGCTCCATGCGACGACGGATCCGTTTGCACGACGCAGGACGCGTGCGCCGGTGGGGGCTGCGTCGCGGGCGTCGACGTGAACTGCGACGACGGCAACACCTGCACGGTCGACACGTGCGATCCGGCAAAGGGGTGCGTCCACACGGCGTTGCCGGACGACGTCACCTGCGATGACGCGAGCCCCCGCACGAGCGCCGACCACTGCGACGAGGGGG
>Ga0172370_10004725_pt1 | contig 18031 bp, 21 predicted proteins | sample LakKiv5m_FD_114538 | JGI IMG/M metagenome (GOLD analysis project Ga0172370, IMG submission 114538) | Freshwater microbial communities from Kabuno Bay, South-Kivu, Congo - kab_022012_11.5m | ecosystem: Environmental > Aquatic > Freshwater > Lake | place: Democratic Republic of the Congo...
AGGATCGGATACGTTCCATATGGGCTTCCCTGCATTCAGGGGCACGACGTCGAACGCGAGCCCGAAATTGTGCATGGAATGGCCAGGCCTTGCATGGGTGACGATCCTGTTGGTGTCCGCTTCGATGGGGGGCATCCCTGCCAGTCGCTTCAGTGCGTTGACCGTCGCGATATCTTCTCTTCTCTGGGCGTAAAGGGCCGTCTGTTCTTCCATGGTGCACAAGGTGCAGGTGAGGATGGCGGCGAAGATCATGAGGCAGAGAAGGGGAGTGGAATACAACGTTGAGGCGATAGGTATAGAAATTTTCGTTACGTTGCCTGTTTCGGGGGGCTGCTTCGAAAGGCAACTTTCGTCAAATGCTCGGTCACTTATGCGATGTCATCGGCAGCAACCGCACTCGGATCTTTCCCTCGGTGACACTGATGAAGGCCCCGCGATCCAGGGCCTGTTGGTGTTGGATGACAATTTCCCCCAAATAACGGTTCACACTCGCCGGTTTCATATTGCGCAGCCGAAATGTGATCACGCTCGGCAATGCCGCTCCGCTGGCAGCCACCAGATCAGCGAAATCCAGATCATGGGTGAGCAAGATACGGCCTTCACGTTTCGCCTTCTCCAATATCGCTGGATCATCTTCTCGATCAAGACCCTGATCGTGAAGATGAATCGCCTCATGTCCAAGGCTGTTGAGGAAGCGGACTGCCTCGGGGGAGATACCCATATCTGCAAGAAACTTCATACAGCGGCAGCTTCCACAGGATGAATGGATTCTTCCGCCAGCCAGGCTACATACTGAAGGGCCTCATGAAGGTCCTCCTCTTGGAGGTATGGGTAGGCTTCCAGGATCTCAGCAAACGTCATTCCAGAGGCAACTAAATTTACAATCAAAGAGACAGTGACCCTCATATTTCGGATGCAGGCACGGCCCCCCATGATGTTAGGGTCAAAAGTAATTCTCTGAAACCCAAGCATAATAACCTCCTATCCTTGCAAACGGGCAGCGATTTTCATTCCCCGGATGTCTTCCTCCCCCGTAATGACAATTCATAGTAAAATACCTTCCGCCCCTTCATCCGAGGATTTTGTTCCTGAAACTGACATCAAGCCCCCATAAGGTCAAGGAATTCATTATTTTTTTGATTCAGCCTAAACGAAAATCGATTGGATGTCAAGGTGCCTATATAGTACAGGATCGGAAACGTTCCATATAGGCTTCCCCGCATCCAGAGGCACGACGTCGAAGGCGAGCCCGAAGTTGTGCATGGAATAGCCAGGCCTTGCATGGGTGACGATCCTGTTGGTGTCCGCTTCGATGGGGGGCATCCCTGCCAGTCGCTTCAGTGCGTTGACCGTCGCGATATCTTCTCTTCCCTGGGCGTAAAGGGCTGCCTGTTCCTCAATGGTGCGCAAGGTGCAGGTGACAATGCTATGCATCCCTTGTCCGGAACAGCGGGACAGAAATCTCCGGGCCACGGAGCAGTCGAGCATCACTGAACGGGGCGCTCACGTATCAGAGGGAGTAACCTTTTAGGCCCTTATGAACCGCAACACAAATTCTTTAGGGGTCAAGATGGGAATGCCCCGGTGGGATTTTAAATCCAACAAATGAGGGTCGCCGGAGACGATGCAATCGGCCTTGCCATCAATGGCGCAGGCAAGCAAGAAATCGTCGTCGCGATCCGGCCTGATGGCTTCTTCGCCAGGGATGCCGAGAACGAGGACGGCAAACGCACGCAGAAAGTCAAGAAGAACATCTGCATTTTCAGCGGCTTTAGGATATTTGCGGGCGATGTGCCGGCGTGAAATGACCTCACTGAAATCTTTCGTTACGTTGCTTGTTTCGGAAGGGCTGCTTGGAAGTTGAGGAAGCGGACTGCCTCGGGTGTAAGAAAGAAGCCTCGCTGAAGGGCACCTAACCATCAACCCTCATCACGATGTCTGCCTTGATTGATTTCTATAGAGTCGCTCAAGCCTCTGAATCGGCATGCCGCCAAGGAATCCCAGGATCATGATCTGATTCATAAAGGTTGTGCGAATGACTCCCAGATGTTGCCATCGCCGTGCCGAGGTTATCGCCGCATCGGAGAGCGTGACAACCCTGCCGCGATCACGGAGGCGACGCATCAGCACGAAGTCCTCCATGATGGGGATGGGAGGGAATCCGCCCATCTCGTCAAACACCCTCTTTTCCAGGAAGATCCCCTGATCCCCATACGGCAATTGAAACATAGCGGATCGAATGTTCGTGACCCATTGGACCAGGCGCATCACGGCGCTATCATCATCCGTTTTGAACCGGAATGCACCTCCCACTATTGCTGGGCAGTCCAATGCCGTACGTATCTTGTCCGCATATCCTTCAGGCGGCAGCGTATCGGCATGAAGAAACAACAGGATACGTCCCCGGGCCACGTCGGCGCCGGCATTCTGCTGCAAGGCCCGCCCCCCGAACTCCTCGAGGACCTTGGCGCCCCCCCGGGCCGCAATGTCGCGGGTCCCATCGCGGCTCCCCCCGTCTGCCACGATCGGTTCAATTCCCTCCGCCCGGCCAAGACGATCCAGCAGGCGGCCGATCGTACCGGATTCATTGAGGGTGGGGATGATAACCGAAATGAGCGACCTCCCCGAAAACAGATTCGAGAAGCGAAGATCGTTGCGAATCGCGGCCAGGTCCTCGGGGCGATCCACATCTCGGAGAGGTAGGAGATCCGCGCAGGTCAGACCAAGCCGCCTGATGTGGTCGCGCGTCTGCTCATATACCCGCCCAGTTCCCCAATCAACACCGTCAAATATCCCAGGGAACGGAGATTTCATCCCGATGAGGTAGTATCCCCCGTCAGCGGCCCGGCCCAGGACGATGTCGTTCGCCCGAAGGGCTTGGAGCGCCTGATGAAGGATGTCGGATGTCATGCCGGGAACGTCTGTACCGATCAACAGGGCAGACCCAGCCCCTTTCCGGAAGGCTCTGTCAAAGGCTCGTTCCATTCGTGTGCCCAGATCCCCTGAAGCCTGCGGCGCATACTGCAAATCTGTTCCCAGCCAGGCCCGAAAGTCTTTTCGGGGTGCGCCCGTGTAACAGACCGTGATCACGGGATCGCCTCCACTCCCTGCCGCCCTTCCCGTTAAACGTGCCACGCCCACGGCATATTCTGTCATCCGCCGGTGGAGCCTGGCCGCCCCCTCAATCCCAAGCGGCGGGATCAGGCGTGTCTTAGCCTTTCCTGGAATAGGATACCGGGTGAATATCAGTATATGGGAAGCGTACTGTTTCATACGACTCGGGGGTGTCTCATCAACCCCCATTTAGACCGGATGCTGCATGTAACATCAATTGGTGAAGATGCCACATCCGAGAAAAAAGATTCCGTGAGGCAACGAAATCCGGCTCTCGACATTGTCTTCCACTGTGCAGTTGGACATGAGCGGGACCTCTCAACAAACTCAAATAACCTGAAGTTTCATATGAGAAATAAGGTGAGGGCATCCCCGGCGCATTTGAAGCCAGGATGGAAATGGGCTTTTTCAGATTTCAGGATACGGCTGCAGCACATCTTAAGAGACAAACCCGGGCGGGTACGCCCACCCGGGTAATGGACTCACCGGCGCTACACGCGGAAGAGTCTGGGCCGCTCTTCATATCCCACGTCGACCCCGATAATATCGCCGGTCTTGAAGCCGAGACGCCTGAATTCCCTGACCACCAGATCGTCTCTGTTCACATTCCAGTATACGAACCAGAGGGGATATCTCACCGTATCGATGCCGTAGGCATCATGACTGCACAGGTTGATCCCGATCTTATCCTTCACAATAAGGGTATCCGCCTCTGAGAGGAAGTAATCGATCTTGTACATATTGTCGTTGAGGGCCTTGGAAAGGGCCTTCTGGGCATCCGGCATCTCTTCGAGATAATGATTGGCTTCATTTTCTCTCGCACAATGTCTTATGGGCACACGTCAGGCGAAAACGGATCGAAGGATCTATTTCAAAAACCCTTGAATAATCCGGTTCACGGCCTCGTCATAGGTGAGCCCCAGACTCATGAGCTTCATCAACTGCTCGTCCGCAATCTTGCCGATGGAGGCCTCGTGGGTGAGTTCTGCATCGGAGTGCTTCGCCTTGAGGGAGGGGACCGTTTCATTGGAACCATTCCCCATGAGGATCGCGTCGCATTCGATGTGGCCGAAGCATTTGGCCCGTGCATCCATGGTGGCATAAAAATCCTGCTTCGAATCCCCCCGAATGACCGATCGGGAAATCATGTTGGCCCTGCTGTTGTCTCCAGCCAGAATGATCTCATTTCGTGAAACCGCAGTCTGAGCCCCGTCGGTCATCACCCGCTCGGTAATGAGGAGGGAACTCCCTGCAGACAACTCCACCATATTGACCCGCTCGGCCTGGTCAACGCCCCCAAGCTGGCTCAACTCCATTTCCGCATAGGCGTCCTCGGCCAAAAAGACCTTTGTGGTCGGATTGAGGGCCCGTTTCCCCTTCCCTTCTCCCATGGCCACATGTTTCTCCACGTACTTGACCCGGGCCCCCTTTTCGACCTGGAACTCATGGATCCCCTCGTGCCCCTGGGACTTGGAACCGCCGCAGTGAATCCCGCAACCGGCCACGATGGTCACGTCCGAACCCGCACCGATGATAAAGGTGTTGTACACCACGTCGTGGAGCCCTGCCTGGCTCACGATGACCGGGATATGGACCGACTCGTTGAGGGTGCCCGGGTTGATTCGAACGACAATCCCGGTTCCGGCCTCGTTGGTCTCGATGATGATATTGGCCGAGATCTCCCGGCCCAGTAGCTTGCCGTTCTTGCGGATGTTGTACGCCCCCTTGGGGATCCCCTCCAGATCGGCAACCGCCTTCAGCAATTTCTTATCGATGGCATCGAACATCGCTTTCTCCTTCACAGATATCTCCATAGCCGCATGCGCTCAGGTCCTTGAGCAGTTCAGCGGCCCCATCCAGATCCCCTGCATAGGCGATCCTGCCCCCCTTGATGAGGAGAAGGGTATCCGCGGCCGACAGGAAGGCCCGATTGTGGCTGACCACAATGGTGGTCGTCCCCTGGGTCTCCTGCTCCCGCTTGAGGAGCCGGACCATGGGGTCGATGGTCCAGAGATCAATCCCTGTATCGGGCTCGTCGTAGATGGCGACCCTGGGATTGCGGGCGATGGTGGTGGCCAGTTCCACCTTCTTGATCTCGCCGCCGGACAATCTCGAATCCACCGGTTTATCTAGGAAATCGAGCGAGCAGATCCCCACCCGGGCCACGATCTTGGCCAGTTTGTCCACATCTTCGGTACCCGCGGCAATGGAGAGAAGGTCTCGAAACGTGGTACCCTTGAATCGGGCCGGATGCTGAAAGCTGTAGGCAATTCCGGCCCGGGCTCTCTCTGTGACGCCGAGTTGCGTGATATCCTTCCCCTCTAAGAAAATAGACCCTGATGTCACATCATAGATGCCCATGATCAGTTTGGCCAGGGTTGTCTTGCCGCTCCCGTTCGGGCCGGTGATGGCGTAGAATTTTCCCTGCACAAAGGTGTAGCTCACCCCGTCGATAATGGTCTTCTGCGCCCCCTTCTCAGGGGCGTCTAGATCCGGCACTGAAAAAACAATATCTTTGATTTCCAGCATATAGAACCTCTCTTCCCTATGGTTTTTTTAAAAGTGTACCACACTTCCCGAACAAAATCTTCCCTTTTCTTCCGCCTTTCGGCCCACCGCGCCATGCTGAGCATGAACGATATCCCTTCAGACGGTCATAGCCCTGAAAGACTTCAGTCGTTGCGGGACCTGCACCAAACACACGTCTCAAGGGAAAGAGGAGGCCATTGGGCGGGCAGCCCCCTTTCCCTTGACACTGAAGGCAGTTCAGGCTATAATCGCCCAAAACAGAACAGTTTCTCCCGCAGGTGCAGAATAGGACAGTCGTCATGGCTGACGAAAAAAGGCAGGAACGACGCATACCCATTGATTCTGTTGTCTTGCCCTTTATCGGCTCCAGGGCCGAGGACTACCAACCCTTCCAATACCTCCTTCAGGATGTCAGCCTCGGCGGTGTGCGCATCGCTGTGCCGCAATGGGCCGTTAGCAGGGAACACTTGCGTAAGGGGGAACGGATCCATTTCCACATTCCATTTCGATTGGGGAGTTCTGTACTCGAATCGGGATATGTGGCCTGGGAGGAGTGGGACACCCCGCAGAATGCCCAGATCGTCGGAGCTTTCCTGGACCAGGCAGCCCCAGTGCATTACCCGGTTTTCATCACGCTTTTCTCAAGCCGATTCGCCATCGACCTTGCGGGTTTTAAAAGCCCCAGCTCCATTTTCTGTCAAGTGCTCAAGGACTCCCTTTTTCTGAAGCAGGGGGTCTTGATTTACCTGAAGCACCTGACCGCCTATTTTTCCCGTTCGGGAGAATTCAAGAAAGGGGAATATGATTTTTTGAGAGAGGCCCTGCTGGATGACGTGAAAAACCAGGTCCAGGCGAACGCAGCCCGATTGGAACGATGGCGTTCGGAATACCTTGCCCAGGACCTGCCCAGCGAGGACGCGATCCCCGAGTTGGACATGGAAGAGTTGCGCGAGGCTATGGAGCCGGAACTGTACCTCGACTTGTTTCGCTCCGCACTCGGGGTAGGCAACGCCAAGATGTACCTGCTGGCCATCAAGGAATTGGAGAAAAGGCTCTTTTACAACTACAATACCATGGTCATGCTCTTCATCCAGACATTGCGGATTCACTGAGGAGGACACCACGCACCGCGTGCCCCATCACAACGACATGCTCAAGGCGGCTGTCGACCCGCAGCCTGAGAAGATGCATGTCGGGCCCCGGCTCATAAGCCATTGAGCGCTTGCGCCCGACTGTCGAAAATGCGGAAAACCCCCCGGTCTAATTTTGTTATCGAAAAAAGCGTTCTCAGCTTTTCCGAAACCCCACAAAGCACCATCTCCCCCTGTCCGACCAGGGTCTTCATCGTAGACATCATACTGGACAACCCGCTCGAATCGATGAAGTCGATCCGTGAAAGGTCCACAATGATACGTGTCGACCCCCGGGTAATGATATCAACCATCTCGGATTTGAACCTCGGGGCCGCAGCGGCGTCCAACCTTGGTCCCTCAGGACACACGATCGTCGTCCCATTCACCTGTTCCACTGTCATTCCCATGCCCTTCTCCCCAGGCGTTTAGCAGTATCTTTGTGGTTAAGGGAATAGACAAAAAAAGGGGTTAGCGTCGGCATGACGTAACCCTTTGTGTTCCTGGTGCCGAGACACAGAATTCAACTGTGGACACGGGGATTTCCAGTCCCTTTTTTTCCATTTCCCGCAACTTCCTAAAAGTGCATTTTAATCTTGATATTTCAATAAGATATCGTTATCATCTATCCCCAGGAGTTCCCTTAAAATCAGTCTGTTTCATCAAAAAAAGCCTAACAGGAGCGTACCAAACAAGCGTTTGAATCTTCCGCAATGGTGAGAGTATAACACAGGGAGGGATGTTATGCAATGGAAAGGCTGGCCCCACTACGGCAACCTCCCGGGGAACAAGCATCACTGCCACATCAAAAAAGGCAGACCCATCTATGTCATGGTGTTGCGGGTGATTGACTCTCAAACGGTGGGGGTGACCTATGTTGGCACACATGAACGAGCCCCTTACTGAAAGCCATATCACCGGGCCTGCGCATAAGAGGGAGGAGGCCCTTCACGCCCTTCGAGAGGGATGGGGGACGACCGTAAATAGTCAAATAACTTGACAAAAGGAATATTTGGAGCTATAGGTGCGTGCATGTCTAGAATAGCCCGATTAGATACACCCGGTCTCTTGAATCATGTCATGATCAGGGGAATAGAACGCCGGAAGACATTCAATGATGATAAGGATCGTGAAAACTTCCTTGAAAGGCTGCCTACTCTTCTTCCCGAAACCAAAACCCAGTGCTACGCCTAGTCATTTTTATCGAATCACGCGTTATGTTGAACGCAACATAAGGCATGAGTGGTCAGGATAGAATTAAGAGCGATCAACGAATTCTCGGGGAGAGTGAATTTGTAACTGATGTACTTTCGGAATCCGAGGAGCACTTTTCCCGGAAATACAGACTCAAAAGCCTGGGATATGATTTTGAAAAGGTTATCGAGAGGGTTTCGGAATTATTCCATTTGGAGAAGGGGTACATAACCGGAAAGGGGAGGCAACAGGATCGGGTTATAGCCAGGGATTTGCTTTGTTATTGGGCTGCGGCTGAATTGGGGATGTCCATGGTAGATTTGGCGAGGAAATTCGACCTAACCCCCGCTGCTGTGAGTTGTGCGGTTCAGAGGGGAGAGAAGATGGCAAAGGGAAAGCATTATCAACTGGAAGCTTGAGATATTTGAATATTTACGTCCCCCTTACGCGCACTGAACCGATAGACATCGACGATGACATGCAACGCCGCGCTTGGAATTGGAATGGCAGGCGAATTGGGATCTCAAGACAAGGCCCGAAATGGAAAGGAGGCCCTATGAACGAGAGCGCTATTAAAATTAGGCTCATGCAGGCAGAAGATTTTGACGCTGTGGTGGGTATTGACGAAAAAGTACTGAAGGCTCCCCGGCCGGAGTACTATGAAATGAAATTTGAAAAGCTCTTTCAATCCAAAGATTATTTACCCGTGTCCCTTGTGGCAGAGGAAGAAAATGGAACTGTGGTGGGATTTGTCATGGGGGAAATTTATATGGGAGAATTCGGTATTTTCCGGGAAGAGGCAACCCTGGATACTATCGGCGTTGATCCCGATTACCAGCATAAGGGTATCGGCGAACAGTTGATCAATGAATTTGTGGATCATCTGAGAAAAATGGGCGTTCAAAAAATAAACACCCTGGTCGACTGGAATGATTCCAGCCTGATACATTTCTTCAGCGCGAACCATTTCAGCCCGTCTAAGACCATTAACCTGGAGAGAGTCCTTTGACGTCTCTCATCTGGACACGGTCCGAAAAAGCCCCGCAAATTGGCCCCGACGACCGGATCTCACTTCTCTTTGCTCTTTCTGGCGATGGTTCTCTTCTCCTCAGGGATGGGGGGCGGGACCGGCTTTCCGACCATCCGCGTCACGGCGCCAAAACGGGGCGGGCACGCTTCAAAACAGGTTCCGCATTTGATGCATTTGTCCTGGTCAATGACATGGATCCGGTTCTTGCCGCCTTCAATCGCCTCTGCAGGACATTTCTTGGCGCAGATCATACAGGCCTGGCATTTGTCGGGATCGATGTAGTACGAGGGGACGTCGCGAAGCAGGCTGTCGATCTCGTCGCTGGTAAAAAACCCGTCATAGTCCGCCTTATTCGTAAGACGGGATCCCAGCTTCTCCCTTTTCGCTATTTTAATGTAAGGGATCAGACTTGTAATTTCCTCAATTTTGGACTTCAACACATCCTTAGCGATTCCTTCGCTGATGCCGAGAGGCCCTAACGACTTCACCTTCTTGCCAAAGTCATTCATGTGTTCAGCGAAAAGGATTCCATCTCCAGCAGACATGAATTGGATGTTTAACCTTTCCGGGCTCAGCCCGATATGTTCCATTATTTTTCTACACAGAAGCGCCATGCTGAGTGCATGGTAATTTCCATGCGTCACATAATTACACTCATTTAACCGGCAACCGCCGATAAATACCCCGTCTTGTCCATTGGAAAAGGCCCTGAGTACAAATTCGAGGTCAATTCTGCCGGAACACATGACGCGAATCAGCCTGACATCCGTCGTATATTGCAGTCTGGAAACTCCAGCCAGGTCAGCAGCCCCGTATGCTCACCAGTGACATACAAAGACTAATATCCTGGGTTTGAATTTGGCTCCTGCGCTCATGAATTATCCCCTCTTCGTTATCCATCCCCGCTGTGTCCATTGACACGCAGCCGTTTATACGTCTCCAACCGCCCTATCGAATTGCTGAGGCATGTCTTCGTCTGGAACCACTGAATCGATCTGTCTCATGATTTCTTCATCGGTAAAGTGCTTGAGCCGGATGGCCCCCGTCGGACACTTGGCATTGCAGAGGCCGTCTCCTTTGCAGATCACAGGGTTGACCACCGCCTTCTTGCCCTGTCGTATCTCACGAAACTCGATGGCACCATAGGTACAGGCCTCGATGCACGCCCCGCACCCCATGCATTTCTTGACATCCACCTCGCAGACAGAACCCGAGACAGTGACGATATCATGGGAGAGAAGGGTCAAGGCCCGACCTGCGGCCCCATAGGCCTGGTTGATCGCCTCGGGGATGTGTTTGGGATAGTGGGCTGTTCCACACAGATAGACGCCTTCCGCACTGAATTCGACAGGCCTCAATTTGACATGGGCCTCCTTGAAAAAATTATCCGGTCCCAGAGAGACCTTGAATAATTGCGCTATCTCCCGGTTTGCTGCGGGGGGTATAACGGCAGCGGCAAGGGCAAGGACATCGGCATCGATGGCCAGCTTCTCTCCTAAGATGGGATCGGTCACGGTCACCCTCAAGACAGGCCTCCCTTCCGCCGTCGTCGCCTCCACCTGCGGCTTATCCTCGGGTTCCCAGCGGATGAACTTGACATCCTTATTGGACGCATCCCGATAATAGTCTTCCCTCAACCCATAGGTCCGCATGTCCCGAAAGAGGATATAGATATCCATCTCGGGGTGAAGCTCTTTCAGCTTCAGGGCATTCTTGACGGCCTGACTGCAGCATACCCGGCTACAGTAATTCCGGTCTTCATTCCGGCATCCGACGCATTGGATCATCACCAGGCAGTGGGAGTTGACGATCTTTTCGTCTCCCCTGGCGATTCTCTCCTCTAACTCCAGCAGGGTCAAGACCCTGTCATCCTCCCCATAGAGGTATTCGGTCGGTTGGTATTCGTCAGCGCCAATAGCGATGACTGTAGCGCCGTGTTTGATCTCTGTGACACCCCTGCCTGATTTTACAAGGGTCACGAAATTTCCCACATAACCGGTCGCCTCCATAATAATGGCGTCCGTATAGACATGGATCAGGGGGTGTTGATAGACCCTTCGCACCAGATCCTGCAGGTAGGCCTGGACATCCAGCCCTTCCAGGGTGGTGTGGATTCTCCTGGCCATGCCCCCCAGGTCTTTGTCCTTTTCCACCAGGTAAACCTCATGTCCCTGGCCGGCGATGGAAAGCGCACACGTCATGCCGGCGATGCCGCCGCCCACCACCAACCCCGCCTTCTTGACCGGCAGATCGATTTCCTGCAGCGGCTCTACCACGGCGCATCGGGCGACCGACATTCGAATGATGTCCCGTGCCTTTCGAGTGGCCTCTTCCGGTTCTTTGGCGTGGACCCAGGAGTCATGCTCCCGGATGTTGGCCATTTCGTAGAAATACTGGTTGATCCCCGCCTCACGAAGGGTGTCCCGGAACAATGGCTCAAGGGTCCTGGGCGAGCAGGCGGCGACCACCACCCGGTTGAGCCCCTTTTCCTTGATCATGTCAGTTATTTCTTTGGCGGAATTGGTCGCGCACGAAAAGAGCTGTTCCTGGGCATAGACCACATGGGGCAAAGTCAGGGCATACTCCACCGTATCGGGGACATCGACAATCCTTCCAATATTGGCTCCGCAGTGACATACAAAGACGCCGATCCGCGGCTCCTCGCTGGAAACGTCCTTTTCCGGCGGATAAACCCTTTCTCGGGTCAGTTTCCCCCGTCGGTAGTCAAGGAATTCGCCGCACTGGGCCCCGGCCCCGCTGGCGCTGAAAACCGACTCGGGGATATCCATCGGGCCCTGGAAGGCGCCGCTCACAAAGATCCCGCGCCTGGTGGTCTCCATCAAGTTGGACGAATCGGCCTGACAGAATCCGTGTGAATTAAGTTCGATGCCGAACCGATCGGCCAGGGCCATGGCGTCGGCAGGGGGATTCAATCCGACGGACAGCACCACCATATCGAACTCTTCCTCTTTGACCCCTTCGTCCGGGGTCGAATACCTGACGACGAGATTCTGGGTTTCCGGAACCTCTCTGACGACGGAGGTGTAGCTTCTGATGAAGCGAATACCGGAAAGTCGCTCGGTCCTCTGGTAGTATAGCTCAAAATCCTTGCCGTACGACCGGACATCGTTATGGAATATGGTACACTCGGCCGCTGCGTCATGCTCTTTCGCCAGGATCACCTGTTTCTGGGTGTAGGTGCAGCAGACCGCTGAACAGTAGCTGTTATCGCCCGGAGTCACCCGTCTGGAACCCACGCATTGAATCCAGGCGACCTTATGGGGATGCCTCTTGTCGGAGGCCCTCAGGATCTCACCCTCGTAGGGCCCGGTGGCGCATAACAGCCGTTCAAAGTCAAGGCTGGTGACCACGTTGGCAAACTTTCCGTAGCCGTAGTCGCCCTTTACCCTGGGGTCGAATGGTTCATAGCCTGGAGACAAAAGGATCGCCGCTACGTTAATTTCTATCTTCTCAGGCTGTTGCTCAAGGTTGACGGCGTCATTCTGACAGACCGCTTCGCAGATACGGCATTTTTTTTCTTTCAGGTAAAGGCAGCTTTCATCAATATATGAGATCAGGGGAATGGCCTGGGCAAAGTATATGTGGACGGCCTTATTCTTCGATATCTCCTGATTGAATGGATCCGGGTATTGGACCGGACAATATTCCACACAGGTGCCGCAGCCTGTGCATTTGTCCTCTTTGATGTATCTGGGCTTCCTGATCAGGGTGACCTTAAAATTCCCTGCTTCCCCCTCTGCCCTCTCCACTTCCGTATAGGTGAGAACCTCGATATTCGGATGCCGGCCGACCTCGACCAGTTTAGGAGAGAGGATTCACATGGAGCAGTCATTGGTGGGATAGGTCTTGTCGAGCTGGGCCATATGCCCGCCGATGGCAGGTGATTTCTCCACCAGGTAGACCTTGAAACCGGCCGTGGCAAGATCGAGGGAGGCCTGAATACCGCTGATCCCGCCTCCGACAACCATGACGTCTCCAAAACTGCCGCCCGCGAAACTTCTACGAAGCTGCTCAATGTGTTCGTTTTCCACTTCTATCCGCCTTTATCAAATCCAAAAATTTCTCACACAAAGACACGAAGGCACCAAGATTTTTTTACAGGCTATTAACCAATAAGGAACACCACCTTCTCCACAAGTTGTCCCGCAAGGCGGGATTACAAACATAGAGTCTAATTATTTCCCAACCCCTCAATTCCTGAATCCCTCAATTCCTGAATGCCTGAATCCCTCAATTCCTCAATTCCGTCTCTAAATCACTTCCGTGATAATTTCCGTGATGTCCTTAATCTCTATCTTTTCGTCCATACCCATGGTAACTCTGCTGTCCTCAAACATCGTCATGCAGTATGGGCAGGAGGTCGCCAGGACCTCGGCCCCGAGCCCAATGGCCTGTTCTATTCTAAGATCGGAGAACCTTTCACCCTTTTGCGTCTCCATCCAGACCCTGCCGCCTCCACCTCCGCAACACAGACTATCGACCCGACAATCAGGCATCTCATTCAACTGTAAACCGGGTACGTTCTTTAGAACCTCCCGGGGCTCGTCATAGATGCCATTATGTCGGCCTAAGTAACAAGGGTCATGGTAGGTCACCTTCTTCGCATACTCCCCCTTGAGTTCAAGCCTTCCCTCATGGATCAGCTCGAACAAATACTGGGAGATATGAATCACCTCAAAGTTCACCATGAAATCGGGATACTCGTTTTTGAAGGTATGGTAGCAATGGGGGGATGAAACAAGAATCTTCTTCACGCCGTTATCAATGAAGGTCTTAATGTTTTCCCGGGCGAGGCGTTTGAATACCTCCTCATCGCCTGTCTTGCGGATGCTTTCTCCGCAACAATTCTCCTTAGCGCCCAAAATTCCGAAATCCACTCCTGCCTTGTTAAGGATACTGGCCGTGGCAACGGCTACCTTTTTCAACCGGGGGTCATAGCTGGGATAGCAGCCGGGAAAATACAGAATATCCATCCCCTCGGTAAAAGCATTTACGGAATGACCTTTCGCCCAATCCCCCCTCTTTGCCCGTTCTTCACCCAAGGTGTTGCCTTCACCGACTAGACTTCCTCTGACGGTGCGAATAGGCTGGACCGCCTTGGGAAAAACGCCGTATTCCGTGGCAATCCTGCGCAAGGCGACCCCGGATTCGATCTGCTGGACGTCCCTGGGGCAGTGCTGAGGGCACCTGCCGCAGGTCGTGCACCGCCATATATCTTCACTTTCAATATCCGTCATGCCGAAGGTCGCCTGCCGGACAACCTTGCGCATGCTGAAGACCCGAACCCGATTCCACGGACAGACCACATCGCACAATCCACATTGAAAGCATCTCTTGAAGGCGTCTCCACCGCTCGCCTTGATGACATCCACGATCTCTTTATAATCGGCTACATTCTCCACGGTATTTCTTGTTCCTCTTCTTCGAACTGAATGGTCTATGCCTTCATCGACATGCGGGCAACGGCATCCATAAACTCCTGCGCCCCATATTTCTTGGCCAGTGATTCCAACCCGATATCCAGCTCCTTCGGCGCTTCCACGTCTTCAACGTCCTCTTCCCTTTCTTCATACGTCAGGGCATCCACCCGGCACCACTTCACGCACAAGGGCTCATCTTCGCCCTCGCACATATCGCACTTGAGAGGGAGACCCGAGTCAGGCTCCTTGAAGATGTCCCTGGATGGGCAGGAGGCCCTGCAAAAAGCGCACTCTTCATATTCCTTCCCATCAACCACATATTTGTCTCTCCCCATACATTCGGCCGCCGTATACTCACCCGCATATACGGGGACATAGATGTCTTTGAGCGGGTAACGAATAATCCGGATTCGAGACCTGGCCGGATTATTGCTGCTGTACTTGGGCTGGGCATGAAAGGCCGAGCAGATCACCTCGCAGGCCCGGCACCCATTGCATTTGTCGGCATCGATTTTTATGGTCTTAATGATCTTCTTTTTTTTCTCGCCCACGGCTACGCCTCCTTATCCTTTTCCGCCGAGGTCTCCTGTGCAGGGGCGCCTCCGTTATCTGAATAAACCCCCCTCTTTTCAAAGTCCTCATAGACATAATCCAATCCCAGTTCATGCAATGTCTCTTTGGTGGGGATACCTTGTTTATTCCACCCCTTGAACTGGTAGTAGGTATCGAGGAGCTTCTCTTCAAGCTCGGGAAATCGTTTCTTCCAATGGTCCGCTGGCGGCTTCTCGTCTTTTCTCCGCATCCCTCTTCGGGTATTATTGGCCCTCACCAACGTCCGGTATCTTCGAACGGCCTGCGTCAGTTTTTCTTCATCCATGTCGATGCCTGTCCCTGCAGAGATGAACTTCGGGTAATTGTGAATATGATAGGGGGGCTTCAGGGGAAATGACGACAAACCCGCGCACATCCCGAGGGCGTCGTCGATGTAGTGCATCCGCTCCTGCCAGTCAACGATCTCACAACACATCTCCGGGGTCGGGTAAAAGGGCATGGATTTCTCTCCACGGGGTTCCCAGTCCAGAAATATCTGCTTAAATTTATCATCCGGTACCTGGAACCAGTCCTTCACAAACGCCTCTTTCTCTTCCATCGTGAGAAAAGGCGCCTGGGGGAACTGCCCCTCGATCTGGGTAATGTTGATCTTCTCGCCGGTAGAATACATGAGAAAATAGATGGGATTCAGCATGGACAACTTGAGAGGGAGCTGCTCATGTTTTTTGATAGTGTTATGGGCATACTCCTCCGCGCCCTTTCCGATCTGTTTGGCCGCCCAGTAGGTCCCGTTGGCCAGGACGTCACCGATCCCTTCCCGCCGGACAATCCGGTCAAGGAGCCAGTAAAATCTCCCCTCGTTATCGGCAGGCATTCCAGGGAAATCATTGTCGGTCAGGATGCCTTTCTCGTAGAGTTCAAGGGCGAAGGCCATGACCTGCGGGGTCGAGAATCCGTCCACCCCGTATTCCGTAGCGCTCTGAGCGATGCCCAGACCGAATTCCAGATCTGCAAAGGCCGCCATGGTATAGGTCAGTTTGGAGAAACATTTCATCATATAGGTGGGAAGGCCCGGAGGCGAGATGGTGGCCCCGCATGTCATCGGGCAATTGTAGCAACTGATCAACCGCGTCCGCATGGTGTCCAGGGTCTTGGCCCACTCCCTTGCGATGTCTTCGTTCCAGAAATCCTTTCGGCGGACCCGGGAATTTCCCCACATGAAATTCTCGGTGTGCCACTTCTCGTCGTGCACCTTCATCTCCTGGGGCGACCCAAGACCGGTCAAAATGGCCATGACCCCCGGGACCGGATGTTCATTGCGCCATTTGATGTACTCCAGCACTTCGTTGCAAAGGTCCAGGTATTCCAACGGTCGCGCCACATTGATGTCCCTGGTCCCGCGGACGACGACCGCCTTGACCCCTTTGTCGCCCATAACAGCCCCGATGCCGCCCCGGCTGGCGCTGGACCTCCCTTGCTCGATGGAGGCGAAGTAGACCCTGTTTTCACCGGCCAGACCGATCGCCGCCACCTGGGCCCTGGGCTCCTTCAGCTCCTGTTGAATCAGTTCCGCGGTTTCAACGGCGCCTTTCCCCTTCAAGTGAGAGGCATCCCGTATTTCCACCTTGTCGTTGTTGATCCAGATATAGACGAGATTCGGGGACTTACCGCGAAGGATCACCTTGTCGTACCCCGCATACTTCAATTCGGGGGCCCAGAACCCCCCCATCATGGAAAAGGCCATCAACTGGGTCTGGGGAGAAATGGTGGAAACAATGGTGCGATTGCATCCCGTCGCAGGCGTGCCGCACAGGAGACCGGCGCTGAATATGAGGAGATTGTCCGGAGAAAACGGCTCCACTTCCGGGGGGACCCGATCCCACAATATCTTGGCGTTCGTTCCCAACCCGCCCAGATACAGTTCGGTATCTCTCGGGTCAGTTTCCACCCGTTCAATGTTTCCCCGGGTGAGATCAACTTCCAAATTGAATCCTGTCTCTGCGTACCTCATTTTTGTCCCCTTCTAACTTACCTCAATCCGTGGCATGCTTTTTGACTAATCAGTCGAACTTCCTTTCAAAACTCTCCGGCCGGACCGGAACTGGACAATGGTGATTTCAACGGCCCCATTGTGACCTAAGGCAGATAGCCAAGGCAGATGCGACGTTCAACGACCCAATTCTTTCCTGAGATTAATAAAATTACTCCGGTCAAAACCCAGTGTCTTGAAAAAAGACAACAGGTCAACAGAATCCCAACGAACAGAGGTATAGATGTCATTGATCCCCTTTTCCCGGTATACCGCCAATATCTCCTCTGCCAGCTTCTTGCCGATACCCCGGCCCATGAATTTGGGGTCCACGCCGAGCGTAGAAATCCACGCCCCCTTCTCCAGGCCGAAACCGCCGAATACAATGTAACTGATCATGTAGCCGACGACCTTCCCGCTGATCACGGCCACAAAGCTGGCATCTTCCCCTTTTCGTACCTGATCTTCGATAATATATCTGAAATCGATGGTTGCAGGCGACTGGGTAATCGCCGACTGAATCCTGCTGATATCAGCGGCATCCTGGGCCCGGATTCTCCTGATCTCTAAATTTTCAACGAGTTCATCCATGGCAAATTCAATTTAACTAATTAAGCCTTATAATCTTTACCCGGCAGCCCACCCAGTCCGGGGGAAGATACACCCGACCGCTGTTGCCGCTCTGCCTGACGACCTTTTCGACCATCTCTTCACCGTACACTTCCAGCTTGACCTTGCCGCGGCCGGTCTCCGAAGCGTCCTTTTTCTCTTTTTTGGGTTTCTTTTCGTCGGACATTTCTGTTAAGCTTATCTCCTAATCTCAGGAGCTGAAAACAGACAGCAACTCATTGATATAAATAGCAATCAGCTATCTATAGTAGTGAAAAATAAGAAAAAATGTGGTTACAATTTAGCTACATCATAACTATGTGTCAAGCAAAAAAATAGCCCCCGAACAAGAGCCTCATCGACGTTTTTTGCGAAAAAAGCGCTCCATGACTCATCCCGGAGG
>Ga0172370_10004727_pt1 | contig 18025 bp, 12 predicted proteins | sample LakKiv5m_FD_114538 | JGI IMG/M metagenome (GOLD analysis project Ga0172370, IMG submission 114538) | Freshwater microbial communities from Kabuno Bay, South-Kivu, Congo - kab_022012_11.5m | ecosystem: Environmental > Aquatic > Freshwater > Lake | place: Democratic Republic of the Congo...
CGGCCACAGATCCCGTTCTCGTGCCGCACGCGGCGCCGGCGCCGGCCGCCGGGCGCTCTCGCGGCTCAGCGGCCGCCGACCGGGCGCGACGCGGCCAGGAACGGCTGGGCGAGCCGCTCCCACAGATCCGTCGCGGCGCGCACGTCGGCGCCGTCCGAATCGAGGCCGTGCTGAATCGCGAGGCCGTCGACGATGGCGATCATCAGCATGGCGAAGGGCCGCAGCTCGGCGCGCAGCGCGGGATCGGCCGCGTCGAGACACCGGAGCACGGTCTCGCGGTAGCCTTCGTAGAGCGCCGCGACGCGCTCCCGCAGCCCGGGATCGCGGAGCGCATGCGGGAGCAGATCGAAGAACGACTGGAACGTCTCCGCGTCGGCGGCGATACGGGTCTCGCCGTCGATCAGGGCGTGGACGCGCGGCTCCCCGGACGGTACCTTCGCCGTCTCCTCGATGAGGCCGCGGTTGGCGTCGTGGGCGAGCGAATCGACCAGGGCGGCGACGAGCCCGTCCTTGTTGCCGAAGTGGTAGCCGATGCTCGCCTTCGACTCCCCCGCCTCGTGGGCGATGGCCGAGAGCTTGAGCGCCTCGAAGCCGCCGTCGGCGAGCAGTCGCTGCGCGGCAGCCAGGATGCGCTGCGCGGTCGGCGGCAGCGCCTCCATCGGGTCCTCGAGCAGCAGCGGGTCGGGCAGGCCGTGACCGCGAGCCATGTTCCGGCGCTTGTCGTCCATAGCGCTCACCTCGCATCCCTCTTCCGGTGGCTTCACGGGGGGCTTGTCACGCCGAGCATCCATTTGCTATCCTACATTTGTCCGTCCGGACAGACAAGCTTCGCAGGGGGAGTGCCGGCGAGCACCCCACCGCACTGGTCGTCACCGGGCGGGCTGACCGACGGACACCCGTCCCCCGCCAGCCAGGAGGCTCACGTTGGACACCACGCTCCCCGCCCTCAAGAAGTTCCGCGGCCGTCACTTCCTCACCGACCTCGACTACACCCGCGAGGAGCTCGAGGACCTGCTCAAGCTCGCCGTGAACCTCAAGGCCCTGTGGAAGAAGCGCCCGCTCACCCCGTTCCTCCCCGGCCGGCATCTGGCGATGATCTTCGAGGCCGCCTCCACGCGCACGCGCGTCAGCTTCGAGAACGGGTTCGCCGAGCTCGGCGGCAACGCGCTCTACCTGCGTCCCGGCGAGATCCACCTGCCCGGCCGCGAGAGCATCGCCGACACGGCCCGCACGCTCTCCCAGTACAACTCCGCCATCGAGATCCGTTCGAAGAAGAACGAGACGGTGAACGAGCTGGCCGAATGGTCGACGGTGCCGGTCATCAACGGCATGGACCACGACCGTCATCCGTGCCAGAGCATGAGCGACGCGCTCACCATCCTCGAGAGCGCGGGGACGCTGGCCGGCGTCACGTTCGCCTACGTCGGTGACGCCGCCCACCCCTGCAACTCCCTCTCGACCACGCTCACCAAGCTCGGGCTGAACGTGCGCATCGGCAACGCCGCCGGCTACGAGATGGCGCCCGAACTCCGGGAACTCGCGGCGCGGTTCGCCGCCGAGAGCGGCGGATCGTTCCTGCTGACCAACGACCCGCTCGAGGCTATCGCCGGCGCCGACTTCATCTACACCGACTGCTGGTGGTGGACCGGCCAGGAGGACGAGTACAAGGACCGCATCGACGCGTTCAAGGCCTTCCAGGTCAATCCCGAGCTCTGGAGCCACGCCAAGCCCGAGACGAAGTTCATGCACTGCCTGCCGGCCATGCGCGGTGAAGAAGTCGTGGACGAGATCGCCGACGGCCCGATGAGCCTCATCTTCCCGCAGGCCCAGAACCGGATGCACTTCCAGAAGGCCCTGATGCTGGCGCTGATCGGCATCGACGAGCTCCCGGCCGACCCCGACCTGCAGCCCATCGGCAAGGCACTGCTCAGCTAGACGACAGCGGCAGCACCGAACCACCGAAAGGAGCCGACGTCATGGCCACCGATCTCCAGTCCGGAGCGCCCGGGGGAGCGCTCGCAGAAAAGCCGAAGGTGTTCGGCCTGTTCAGCATGGTGCTGTTCAGCGTCTCGGCGATCCTCGTCGCCGACACCGTCGCCACCTCGGCGGCGATGGGCGTCCAGGGACTCGGATTCTGGGTCATCCTCGGCCTGCTGTTCTTCATCCCCTACGGTTTCGTGACCGCGGAGCTCGGCAGCGCCTGGCCGGACGAAGGCGGCATCTACGTCTGGGTCAAGACCGCCTTCGGCCCCGGCTGGGGCACGGTGACCTCCTGGATGTACTGGGTCAACGTGGCCCTGTGGGCGCCGTCCGTGTTCGTGCTCTTTCTCGGCGCGATCGAGGTCGCCTTCGGCGTGGACATCGCGCCGCTCTGGGAGGCCGTCATCGTCATCGCCATGGTCTGGGCGATCGTGCTCGTCGGCATCCTGCCGCTGGAGTGGAGCAAGTTCGTGCCCAACCTGAGCGCGGCCCTCAAGGTCATCGTACTCGTCGGCCTGGGGGCGCTCGGCGTGGCGTACGCGATCAAGAACGGGACCGCCAACTCGTTCTCCTTCGACCAGTGGGTGCCGGCCTGGAACACCGACAGTCTCTCGTTCCTGCCGATCATCATCTACTCGTACATGGGCTTCGAGCTCATGAGCTCGGCCGGCGGCGCTATCAAGAACCCCAAGCGCGACGTGCCCAAGATGATCATCCTGGCCGGCGCGGCGATCCTCGCCGTGTACATGTTCGCGACCTTCGGGGTCCTGGCGTCGACCCCGGTCGAGGACGTCAGCATCGTCACCGGCATCGTCGACGCCCTCAAGGTCTCGTTCGACGAGATCCTGGGCGGCGCCACCTGGCTGTTCGACGTCGCCGTCGTCGCCCTGCTCTTCACCTTCTTCGGCAACATGGTGACCTGGTCGATCGGCGCCAACCAGACCATCGGCGCCACCGGCCTGGACAAGACGGCCCCCGGCGTGTTCGGCCACGTCAACAAGCGCTTCGGCACCCCGGACTACGCGTTCGTGCTCATGGGCCTCATCGCCACGGGCATCACGGTGCTGGCCTACGCCCTCGACCCGAACCAGGAGAGCGTGTTCTGGACGCTCTTCGCGCTCTCGTCGATCGTCTTCCTGATCCCGTACCTGCTGATGTTCCCGGCGCTGCTGGTGCTGCGTCGCACGCATCCCGACCAGCCGCGCCCGTACAGGATCCCGGGCGGCACCGCAGGTGCGTGGATCGCCACCATCCTCTGCGAGGCCGGCATCCTGCTCACGCTCTTCCTCTTCTTCTACTTCCCGGCGGAAGGCACGTCGAAGGGTGTCTTCTGGGTCATCACCGGCGGTGGCACGATCGTCTCGCTCTTCATAGGCTGGTGGCTGTACCGGCACTCGAGCCGCACGACGGGCGGTCACTCTGAAGGCACGTCCGTCGACGGATAAGGACAGAAGGACTCCGATGGCAGCAACCCGCAAGAACAACGGCAAGACCGTCGTCGTCGCCCTCGGCGGCAACGCCATCCTCCAGCCCGGCCAGGTCGGCACCTTCGAGGAGCAGCTGTTCAACATCGACGGCGCCATGCGCCGCATCGTCGCCCTGGTCGAGGCCGGCTGGCGGGTCGTGCTCACGCACGGCAACGGCCCCCAGGTCGGCAACCTGCTGATCCAGAACGCACTCGCCGCCAAGACGGTGGCGCCGATGCCGATGGACGTCTGCGGCGCCATGAGCCAGGGCCAGATCGGCTACATGGCGGCGCAGAGCCTCGCCAACCACCTGCAGAAGCGAAGGCTCCCCGTGCCGGTGGTCACGCTCGTCACCCAGGTCCGGGTCGACGCCAGGGACAAGGCCTTCGCCAACCCCTCCAAACCGGTCGGCCCCTTCTACTCCGAAGCCGAGGCCCGCAAGATGATGCTCGAGGAGGGCCTCGCGATGAAGGAGGACGCCGGCAGGGGCTGGCGACGCGTCGTGCCCAGCCCCGACCCCAAGGAGATCGTCGAGCTCGAGGCGGTGCGCGACCTGGTCGCCGGCGGCGCCCTCGTCGTCTGCTCCGGCGGCGGCGGGGTGCCGGTGGTCCGCAGCCGCGGCGCCCTGGCCGGCATCGACGCGGTGATCGACAAGGACCTCGCCGCCGCCCTGCTGGCGAGCGAGCTCGCCGCCGACGCCCTGCTCATCCTCACCGACGTGCCCCGGGCCTACGTGCACTACGGCACGCCCGAGCAGCAGGCGCTCGAGACGGTCACCGCCGGCCAGATGCGCGCCTACGCCGCCGAGGGCCACTTCAAGGCCGGCTCGATGGGCCCCAAGGTCGAGGCCTGCCTGCGCTTCGTCGAGGCCGGCGGCGAGAGCGTGATCGCCAGTCTCACTGACGTCGGCGCCGCCATGGCCGGTGAGGCGGGGACGCACATCGTGCCGGACGCGCCGGGCGGGCGAGCCGCGAAGGCGACGAGAGCCGCCCCCAGAGCCGCCTCGCGCGCGACGCCCGAGAAGCCGCGGACTCGCGGAACGGCCGGCGGGAGGACCACGAGCCGCTCCGGGACGAAGGCGGCCGCGGCGAAGCACCCGGCCGCCGCGAAGACGGCCGACAGACCGGCATCACGGCCTGCCGGAGCCGAAGTGATCGACATCGATGAGGTCCGCAGACGGGCCTCAGGAGGTGCATCATGACCAGGATCATCGCGAGCACGCCCCGCGCCGACGGCTACCGCATGCCGGGCGAGTTCGAGCCCCACAAGCAGCTCTGGATGCTCTGGCCGCAGCGGCCCGACAACTGGCGTCTCGGCGCGAAGCCGGCACAGCGCTCGTGGGTCGACGTGGCGACCGCCATCTCACGGTTCGAGCCGGTCACGGTCGGTGTCAACAACGACCAGTACGAGAACGCCCGGAACCTTCTGCCCGAGGATGTCCGCGTCGTGGAGATCTCCAGCAACGACGCCTGGATGCGCGACTGCGGCCCGAGCTTCGTGGTCGACGACACGGGCGGCGTCCGCCTCGTCGATTGGATATTCAATGCGTGGGGCGGCCTCTACGACGGCCTCTACCTCCCTTGGGACAAGGACCAGATGGTCCCCGTCAAGGTCGCCGAGATCGAGGGCGTCGACCGCTACAAGGCGCCGCTGGTCATGGAGGGCGGCTCGTTCCACGTCGACGGCGAAGGAACGCTGATCACCACCGAGGAGTGCCTCCTCAGCCCAGGGCGGAATCCCGACCTGAACAGGGAGCAGATCGAGCAGCATCTTCGCGACTACCTGAACCTCGAGAAGGTCATCTGGCTTGGGCGCGGCATCGACCCGGATGAGACGACGGGCCACGTCGACGACGTGGCCTGCTTCGTCCGGCCCGGCGTCGTGCTGGCCGCGGCCACCGACGACGAGGACGACTGGCGCTACGAGCTGCTGCAGGAGAACCTGCGGCGCCTCGAGGCGGCGACCGACGCCAGAGGCCGCAAGCTCGAGGTCCACACCCTGCCGATGCCGGCGATCATGGAGATCACCGAGGACGAGGCCTGGGGCGTGGACACCGCCGAGGGCTCGCTCCCGCGCCGCCCGGGCGACACGACGGCCGCCTCCTACCTCAACTTCCTGATCGTCAACGGCGGCGTGATCCTGCCGGCGTTCGGCGATCCGAACGACGAGGTCGCAAGGGCCGCCCTCGCGGGTCTCTTCCCGGACCGCGAGGTTGTCAGCGTCCCGGGCCGGGAGATCGTGCTCGGCGGCGGCAACGTGCACTGCATCACGCAGCAGCAGCCACGCGGCTGAGACTGCGCGACGCGCGGCGCGCGACACGGCGGGCCGCCGGCCGGCGCGACCGGCAGAGAGGAGCGCGCTCCGTTACCGAGAGCCTCACCTCGCCTCCCGCACGGGGAGGCGCCGGGTCATCACCTGCAGGGCGGGGCGCCGCCCTCGACCAGCTCCTTGCCCCAGGGCTCGCAATCGGCTTCGAGGAGGTAACCGCGCCGGCGGAAGAACTCGCGTGACACGTCGTTGTCCACGAGGATCTGGAGCTTGGCCTTGACGGCTCCCCGCGCCCGGAACCGAGCCTCCAGCTCGTCCATGAGCCCATCGGCGATGCCCCGGCGGCGGCTCTCGGGAGCGACGGCGAGGTGATACACGTAGGCGCGGCGCCCGTCCCAGCCGCCCATGACGGTGCCGACCAGGCGTCCGTCGCCGTCACGGGCCACGAGGAACAGGTCGGGATCGCGGGTCAGTTTGAGCAGCGTCGCCTCCGGACCGTCCGACGGCCGCAACCAGAGGTCGCCGCGCTGCCACAGGACGTGGACGACCGGGTAGTCGTCCATCGCGAATCCGTCGATCGTGACACCGTGGTCCGTTCGCTCCATGCCACCCCTTTCCTGCCGGAGATTCTAGCGCGAGCGCCCCGCCGCTCCCAGCGACGGTTACCGCGGGTCTCACGGCGGTACAATCGGCTCGACCGGACGAAGCGCCCGAAGGGACCGCATGGACGTACTCGACCTCGTGCTCTCGTGCTCAGGATCCCGGCCGTGATGGAGCCTCGCGACAACGAGCAGGGCATCCAGGCCGCGGCCCTCGCGATCTTCGCGGCCATGTCGAGCGAGCGGCCGTCCCGTCTCTCGCGGGAGCGCCTCCAGGGCGACATGATGGAATGGGCGATGGCCGACGAGCATCTCAAGGTCGAGATGCTGCGCTTCGTCGACGTCTTCCCCACGCTGCACGGCCGGTCCGAGATCGCCCGGCATCTGCGCGAGTACTTCGCCCGCGAGGGCGTCACCGCCCCGAAAGCCCTGCGCTGGGGCATCGGGCTCACCGGCCGGCATTCGCCGGTCGCGCCGTTGGCGAGCGCCGTCATCCGCAGCCAGATGAAGGCGTTCGCGCAGCGGTTCATCGTCGGCCGGGACGCGCGCAGCGCCCTCCCGGCGCTCAAGGCGCTGCGCGACACCGGCGTCGGCTTCACGCTCGACGTGCTCGGCGAGGCGACGGTCAGCGAAGCGGAGGCCGTCGCGTATCAGCACGTGTATCTGGACCTGCTCGACGGTCTCGCCGGGCAGACCGCACGCTGGGCGGAGAGTCCGGCCGTCGACCAGGCCGCCTCCGGCCCCGTCCCGCGCGTCAACCTCAGTCTCAAGATCACCTCGCTGTACTCGCAGATCGACCCTCTCGATCTCAAGGGCAGCGTCTCCGCCGTCAAGGAGCGCCTGCGGCCGATCGTCCGCAGAGCGATGGCGACCGGCGCGGCTCTCACGCTCGACCTCGAGCAGTTCCGCTATCGGGACCTGACGTTCGCCGTCTTCACCTCACTCCTCGACGAAGAGGAGTTCCGGGGGTACGACGACGCCGGTGTCGTCCTGCAGGCCTACCTGCGCGATGCGGACCGGGACCTGGACCGCCTCCTCGAGTGGGCGAACGCGCGCGACCGCGTCTTCAGCCTGCGTCTCGTGAAGGGAGCCTACTGGGACTACGAGACCGTCATCGCCGCGCAGGAGGGCTGGCCGGTCCCCGTGTTCACGCACAAGCCAGACACGGACGCGATGTTCGAGCGCCTCGCCGTCGCCATGCTTCGCAGCCCCGGGAGGATCCGGCCGGCCTTCGCGAGTCACAACGTACGTTCGCTGGCCGTCGCCATCGAGACCGCCCGCGCGCTCGGCCTGCCGGCGAACGCCTTCGAGATCCAGATGCTCCACGGCATGGGCGAGCCGATCAAGGCCGCCATCCGCGGCATGGGGCTCCGCCTTCGCGAATACGCTCCCGTCGGTGAACTGATCCCAGGCATGGCCTACCTCGTCCGGCGGCTCCTCGAGAACACCGCCAACGACTCCTTCCTCCGGCAGACCTTCGTCGAGGGCGCCGCCGTCGACGAGCTGATCCGGCCGCCCGAGACATCGCCCGACTTCGGCGCGGAGCCCCGCCGTCTGCCCGTCGTCACGGCGACCGACGTCGACGACCCCGGCCCCTTCCGCAACCAGCCGCACGCCGACTTCTCGCGGGCGGAGAACCGCCGCGCCTACGATGCGGCGCTGGCCGCCGTGCGCGGCCGTCTGGGAGCGCACTACCCCCTGCGCATCGGCGGCCGCGACATCGAGACGGCGCGGACGCTCACGTCGTCCGACCCGGCGGCCCCCGATACGGTGATCGGCACGGTCGCCTACGGCGGCCGCGCCGAGGCGGAGGCGGCGGTGGCCGCCGCTCGCGCGGCCGTTCCGGCCTGGCGGGACGCCGCACCGGCCGACCGCGCCGCCGTGCTGTTCCGCGCCGCCGACCTCATGCGGACCGAGACGATGCAGCTGTCGGCGCTGGAGACACTCGAGGCGGGGAAGACGCGCCGCGAGGCCAACGCCGACGTCGACGAGGCCGTCGACTTCCTTGAGTACTACGGGCGCGAGATGCTGCGCCTGGGCGCGCCCAGGCGCATGGGCCGCGCCCCCGGCGAGCACAACGTGTACTTCTACCAGCCGCGCGGAGTCGCCCTCGTGATCGCACCCTGGAACTTCCCGCTCGCGATCCTCACCGGCATGACCGGCGCGGCGCTCGTCGCCGGCAACCCCGTCATCATCAAGCCCGCGGGAGCGACTCCGATCGTCGCGGCGCAACTGGCGCGCATCCTCGAAGCGGCCGGCGCGCCCCCCGGGACGGTCAACTACCTCCCCAGCCCGGGCAGCGAGGTCGGCGACTTCCTCGTCCGCCACGCAGGCGTCGATCTGATCGCCTTCACCGGGTCGATGGAGGTCGGCCTCGGCATCATCAGCCAGGCCGCGCAGAACCCGGCCGACGACGGCGTCAAGAAGGTGATCGCCGAGATGGGCGGCAAGAACGCCATCATCGTCGACGCCGACGCCGACCTCGACGTCGCCGTGAGTGAGGTCATCATCTCGGCCTTCCACTACCAGGGCCAGAAGTGCTCGGCCGCCTCGCGGGTCATCGTGCTCGAGGCGGCGTACGACGACTTCGTCGGCCGTCTCATCGAGGCGACCAGGAGTCTCGCGATCGGCCCGCCGCAGGATCCGGGCGCGCGCATCGGCCCCGTGATCTCCGCAGAGGCGAAGACGCGGATCGAGGCGTACATCGAGGACGGCCGGCGCGAGGCGACGCTGGCCGCCGCAGCCGAGCCGCCCGAGGGCGTCTGGCCCGGGGGCGGCCACTACGTCGCGCCTCACGTCTTCGTCGATGTGTCACCCGACGCGGTCATCGCGCAGGAGGAGATCTTCGGCCCGGTCGTCGCGGTCCTCAAGGCCGCCGATCTCGACGAAGCGCTCGCGATCGCCAACGGCGTGCGCTACGCGCTGACCGGCGGCCTCATCAGCCGCAGCCCGTCCGCCATCGATCGCGTCCGCAAGGAGTTCCGCGTCGGCAATCTCTACATCAACCGCGGCATCACCGGCGCGCTCGTCGAGCGCCAGGCGTTCGGCGGGTTCAAGATGAGCGGCGTCGGCTCCAAGGCCGGCGGACCCGACTATCTGCTCCAGTTCCTCGAGCCGCGGGTGATCACCGAGAACACCATCCGTCGCGGCTTCGCTCCGCCGGAGGAGCCGGCCGAGGACTGAAGGCCCCGCGAACCCCGCGCTCCACCCCGGCGTCTCACCGGATGTGACGCATCGGCCGCGACCCTCGCGGCCCGAGGAGGGGGGAAGCGATGAAGCGCAAGACCATTCTCTGGGTGATGGTCCCACTGGCTGTGGTGGCGGTGCTCGGCCTCTTCACGGTCGTCGGGCTGGTGAGCCGGAGCGACCTCGGATCGCACTGGTCGCTCGGGAACGCCGTGGAGCGAGATCTGGGCACGGCCGATCCGTCCGATCTCGCCGCCGAAGCAGCCGCACCGGTCCAGGGTGAAGACGCCGGTACGGCCGGCAAGAGCACCTCCGGAGGCTCTTCGGGTGACCAGGAGTTCGCGGCGGCGGTGCCGCCGGCCACGGCGCTCTCGGCGCATCACCTGGTGCGCACGGGCGACCTCTCACTGCTGGTGGACCGGGGCACGCTGCTCTCCACCGTCGACCGCATCCGCAGCCTGACCGCCACGATGGGAGGCTACGTCATGTCGAGCGCCGTCGGCAGCGAGGACCGCACCGTCACGGCTCCCTACGAGACGGAGCCGCTCGACGCGCCGGTGAGCGATGCGGACGGCGATGTCACGTCGTCGGCCGACCCGGTCATGGACCCCTACGCGGCGCTCACCGTGCGCGTCCCGGAGCGCCTCTTCGACAACGCCGTTAAGCGGTTCGCCGAGCTCGGCGACGTGGAGAGCGTATCCACATCGAGCGAGGACGTGACGTCGCAGTACGTCGACCTCAAGGCGCGCCTGCGGCACTTCCGCGCCGTCGAGAAGCGCCTCGTCGGCTTTCTCGCCGAGACCGACAACGTCAACCAGATGCTGACCGTGCAGGACCGCATCGACGAAGTGCAGCTCACGATCGAGCAGCTGAGCGCCCAGCTCAAGTCGCTGCGGGAGACGACGACGTATGGCACCCTCTCGATCTTCCTGCGCGAGAAGGGCGTGCCCCAGGCCGGCGCCATCGACCCGTCGGACACCTTCGCCGGCACCTTCTGGAACTCCGTCGAGCTGCTCGGCCACGGCGCCCGCGTCACGGGCCTCGTCCTGACCGCGCTCCTGCCGTTCATCGTCGTCTTCGGCGGGATCGGGCTTCTCGTCTGGTACGTGGTTCGCCGGCTGCGGCGCGGCCGCCGGCAGACGGCGCCGCCGTCGCTGCCTGCCTGAGCGCAGCTCGCGACGGCCGGCGGACGCGCCGGCCGCCCTGCCGCGACGGACGGCTCCGGCGGACGGCCCGGGCTCAAGGACGAAGTCGTCTGTGAGCCCGGGCCGTCCGCCGGGTAGAGTCCTACCGACGAGCGACGATCCTCTCTCGTATCAGGAGGCGGCAGTGAAAGCGGTGCGCATCCACGAGTTCGGCGGGCCCGAGGTACTGGTCTACGAGGACATCCGGAAACCGGACCCGGAACCCTCGCAGATCCTGGTCAAGGTCGCCGCCGCCAGCGTCAACCCGGTCGACGTCGCCGTACGCGAGGACCGCTTCCCCACACCGAAGCGACCGCCCAAGACGCTCGGCTCGGACGGGGCGGGCACCGTCGAGGCGATCGGCGCCGAGATCACGACCGTCAGACCGGGTGACCGCGTCTCTTTCAGCGGCCTCGGCGTCGGCAGCGAGGGCAGCTACGCCGAGTACGCCCTGATCGCCGAGGCGCAGGCCGTGCCGCTCCCCGGCAGCCTCTCCTTCGTGGATGCGGCGGCGCTCGGCATGGCCTTTCCGGCCGCCTATTACGGTCTCGTGACTCGCGGCGCACTGAAGCAGGGCGAGACGGTCCTCGTCCAGGGCGCCGCCGGTGGCGTCGGCTCGGCCTCCGTTCAGCTCGCGAAGGCCCTCGGCGCCCGCGTCCTCGCAACGGCCAGCGGCCCGGGCGCCGCCGAGCTGGTCCTCAGCCTCGGCGCCGAGGCGGTCATCGACTTCAAGTCCGAGGATGTCGCCGCCCGCGTCCTCGAGCTGACGGACGGCAAGGGCGTCGACCTGGTCCACGAGCTCGTGCTCAGCGTCAACCTGCCCCTGGACGTCAAGCTCGTCGCCACGGGCGGCCGGATCGTCGGGACCGGCCAGGGCCCTTCGCCGGAGGCGACCGTGCCGATCGGAGAGGCGCTCGGCAAGGACGTCTCGGTGCTGTTCATGAACCTGAACAACGCCAAGCGCGCCGGCGTCGCCGCGATCTCGGCCGAGATCGCCGAACTGGCGGCGGCGGGGAAGGTGAAGCCGGTGATCGGCATGGAGTTGCCGCTCGCCGAGGCGCGCCGCGCCCACGAACTGCTCGAGGGCGACCACCTCGGCAAGATCGTGCTGCTCCCCGGCGCCTAATACCCCTTGCCGTTGCCGCGGATCGCCTCCGGCCTGAGCGATGTGGAGCGCAACGAGGCGGCGGGCCCGTGGCCCGCCGCCTCGTGGTCGATACCGAGCGTCGCTGCGCCCGGCTAGCGCACGGTGAAGGTGTTGCCGCCGCGTATGGCCTCCGCGTTGCCGGCCTGGTCCTGCGCCCGCACCGAGAACGTGTAGGCGCCCTTGGCCAGCGTGCATTTCCAGGAGCTCATGGGCGACGAGAACTCCTGCCACGTGGCCAGCCAGCCCAGCGAAAGGGTCTTCACGGTCTTCCCGCTCCTGTTCCTGATGACGATGCTGACCTTCGCCTTGTCGCTGAGGTTGTCATTCACCCAGAAGGCGAACGCCGGTTTCTTTCCGCGGACCACCGAGACGGGCCACGGTGCGTAGGTCTGCGGCCCAAGCGTATCGAGCGTCACCCACATGTGCTTGGGAACCTCCATATCGGCAGTCTCGTCCGTCCTGTCTCCCCGCTTCAGCCAAAACGGGTCGAGCTCGACGTTGCCCACGTTGTCCAGAGACTGGTAGTAGATGACGTGCTTGGTACCAGGCGCGTCACCGACCGCGATGGCGGCGAAGGTCGCCTTCGAGCCGTACTGCCACGCCCAGGTATCCCAGTCGCCGATCGGCGGATGGACATCACCCTCGATGCCCGCTGGATCGACGATCCACCGGATCCAGGCGACGCCGGACTTCCCGTCCGTCGCGCTCAGCGTGATCTGAGGGGTGTTCACCCAGCCGGTGGACGGCGAGACCGTCGTCTCCGGAGGCAGCCTGTCGAAGGACAGGATCGTGCCCCGGTCGCCGACCGCCCATGCGTTCAGCCAGTCGACCACGGCAAGCCCGTTGAGCTGGTTGTCCTGACCACTGCCTCCGGAATGAGGGAGGAGGTGAGTCTGGACGGCAGGCGTCGTGCCCGGGACCCAGAATCTAGCGATGCTCGTCGCGGTACCGCACCACGTCGAGACCGTGAGCTTGCCCGAAGCGGCGCCTACCGGCACGACCACCGTGAGTTGCGTATCGGAGACAGCGCTCGGAACCGCCGGCGCGGAGCCCGCGAAGGTGACCGTTGGGACCATCAGCGGCACCGCCACGGCTGTCGCCTGGGTGCCCGTCGCCGGCGGAGGCGAGATGTCGACCCTGTACAGGCGGCCCGCAGAATAGCCGAAACCGCCATCGACGAGGGCGATCGACGTCACCGTACCGTTTGCATCGATCGTGGCTGTGGCGGTCGCGCGGGAGCCCAACTCCGGGGACTCGACCGTGACGGTCGGGGCGATCGTGTAGCCGAAACCGCCGTCCGTGACGTCGATCCAGCCGATCGCACCGGTGTCGCCCGGCTTCACCGGCTTGAACCCGCTGCCGTACACCGCCACCGTCGTACCGGGCGCTCCAGAGGCAGGCGCGAAGCTCGAGATCGTCGGCGGCAGATGCCACGGCGACTGCGCCGTCTCCGTGATGGACTGCGTCCAGATGGCGCCATCCTCGCCCAAGGCCCAGCCGTCCACATCGTTCGCCGAGACAAGCGCGCTGCCGGGGACCTCGCACAGACCGATGTCCATGTAGTGGTAGAAGGGAGGATCCTGGACGACGACGCCCGGCGTCATGTCCGCGTAGGTCCACGCACCTACGTCGCCGCCGGACAGGTAGATCTGGCTGCGATCGCCCACGACCGTCAGCCCCGTGACCTCGTCGCTTTCGCCGCGCTGCACGGAGATCGCGCGCAGCGGTGCGATCGGGGCAGGGTCGGTGGTGGCCTGCGCCCACGTCACGCCGCCGTTGTCGGTCTTCCAGATCGAGCCGTTGCTGCTGCGCGTCCCGGTGTCGCCGCCGACCGCCACACCGCTGCCGGCGCTGGTGAACCGGACGTCACGCAGCGTGGCGCTGCCGATGGTCTTGAACCACCACTTCTTGCCGCCGTTCGTGGTGCGGGCGGTCACCCCGCTCGTGCCGACCGCCACGCCGTGTCTGGTATCCGTGAAATCGACCGCCGCCAGGCCCGGCTTGGTGGTGCGGTCGACCTGGTACTTCCAGTGACGACCGCCATCCTTGGTGCGCAGGACGACCGCGCCGTAACCGGCACTCAGGTCGGCGTACGGTACATGCGGACCGGAACAGCCGACCGCCCAGCCGATCTTCGTGGTGACCATGTCGATGCCCTCCAGCGAGATGCCCGAGGGGACGCTCGTCGCCACCCATTTGCGTCCGCCGTCCGTCGTCCGGAGGATGGTCGACTTCCAGCCCACCGCCCAACCCAGCTTGGCGTTCGCGAACTGGACGTTGGTCAGGTTCTTGCGGATGCCCGGCGCGAACTGCGTCCAGGTTCCTGTGGCCGAGTTGCGGCTGAGGAACAAGGCGCCGGCGCCGACCGCCACCGCCCTGCCCGACGCGAACCCTACCGCCTCAGGTTTCTCGGAGTCCTGCGAGTGCTCCTGGGACCAGGACGCACCGTCGTTGACGCTGTGCAACACGAAGCCGGACCAATCCGACAACGCCTGGGTCTGCCCGCTGGCATAGCACTCGCCGGCCGGAGACGCGGCGAGATCGGTGATGGTCGCTCCGTCCTTGGCGGCTCGAGCGGCCCACGTTGCTCCGCCGTCTGAGGTCTTCCATATCATCGCCGGGTGATACCCGGCGAGCGTCGCCGTCGCCAGCCAGCCGGAGGTCCCCGAGGTGAAGTCCATGGCCGTGATCGCGGCACGGCCGTCACCGAAGCGCGTGATCGACCAGGTGTCGCCGCCGTCGGACGTCTTCAGGACCACGTAGCCCCAGGCGCCCGCGTCGGCGACGTCGCCCCAACAACCCCAGCCGGTCGCCCAGCCTGTGGTGGCACTCACGAAATCCACCTGCAGAAGAAACTGCACTTCTTCCTTGCTGTCGCGGCTGCTGTTCCACTCCTCGGCGATCGTCCAGTGGTCGCCTCCGTCTACCGTCCTCAGGATGCGGCTGGCGGTGCCGGCGCCGGGGACGGCGTACGAGCCGCAGGCCCAGCCGTGACTGGCGTCGACGAAGCTCACGCTCGTGAAGTGGTAGGAGCCCACACCGGGCGTGTCCTTCGCCGTCCAGGTCAGGCCACCGTCAGTCGTCTTGATCACGCCGGCGTCGCCGACAGCCCAACCCCGCGAGGCGTCGACGAAATCGACAGACAGCAGCCTTCTGCGCATGCCGGAAGAGCGGCGCGTCCATTTGACACCACCGTCGGTGGATGTGTACACGACCCCGGCGTCACCGACCGCGACGGCCCTCGAAGACGTCACGGAGACGTCGTTCAGTGAGTTCCCTTGCACCAGCGGGTTCTGCCAGTACCAACCGCCGGCCGTCCCCTCGAATGCCCGGGCGGCGCCGGCCGCGAACGCCATGAGAGCTGCAAGCGCCACGACGCAGAGAACCGCACTCCAAGCGGACCATCGTCTCATCTCACACCCTCCGTGTTTCGGCTATCGGTCGCGCGCCTGCCGTCATCATCCCGGCAGCGTCCGTGCATCCCCCTGCATCCAAGGCAGCCGGTCACCTCAATGCCTCCAGCTTGGCCATGCCGTGGCGGAGATCGGGGGCAGCGCTCTCGAGCGTAGCGTTACCCGCGTTCAAAGCCTTCTGGTGGTCCGCGTCATTGTGCTCGGCGGCGGCGTCGAGCTGCCTGGCGCCCTTGCGGATCAGCGACAGCCCCTTGAGATACTGCTTGAACCCGGCTGCCACACGGGAGCCGGCCGGGGACTTCGCGAGCCAGAGATCACACTGATCCTGGAGATAGCCCATGTTGAGGCGGAACGACTCGACCTCAGCGTCACTCCACGGCAGGTTCTCACTCTCGACCGCGGCCTCCGCCTCGTCGACGACCGACGTCAGCCACAGGTCGAGATCCTCGAGTTCGGCGACCTGTTGGGCCTCGGCATTCGTCAGGGGAGGCGCCGGCTTCGGCGCCGGCGTCGGCTTCGGCTCGGGCTGTGGCTCGGGCTCAGGGTTGGGCTGCGGCTCCGGCTGGGGTGATGTCGTGGGAGTAACCGGCGCCGCCGAGACGGCCGCGTAGAACACGGCCCCGTAGCGGTTGCGCATCTCGACGCCCCAGTCGGCGACCCTGAGAGTCTCGGCAGGCAGCGAAGCGGCGATGCGCTCAAGCCGGCTCGCGATCGCGGCCTTCTGCTCTTCGTCCGAAGCAACGGCGAAGTCCTGGCTCAGTTCGGCCATGCGCACGACCCGGCGCATCAGAAAGCGCACGCTGTCGTGAAGCATGGAAAAGCGCGAGCTGGGCGACGGCAGGAAAGCCGCTGTCTCGGCTCGTCGCTCGATGCGCCGGACGACCTTGTCCGCCTCGGCAGGGTCGGCGCCGGAATCCGCCAGCGCGGCGTACTCGGTAGCCTCGCTGCCGATGGCGCTCCACGCCACTCTGACGCTGCGGAGGTACTTCCGCTCGGCGGCGCTGAAGCCCTGCGTCTCGGTGACGACAAGGCCGAACAGCGGAGCATCGGCAGCGCCGACCTGCGCCCACACCGGACCGATGAAAGCGGCGGCGGCAGGAGGCGCGGGTGCCTGTGTCTCGGCGGGAGCCGGCGTCGAGGACCCGCACGCGGACAGGACGGTAGCCAGTACCATGACGACGGCCACCGTGACACCGAGAGCGGCAAAGCGATGGCCCCGCCGCGAGGGAGAAACGTCGAGCCTCGCACTCACCATCGAATCCATCGTCCCCTCCCATCAAGGCCCCAGCGCCCCGGCCATACGAGAAGTGCCCCTTGAATCGTATCGTACCATCGCATGCTTGCGGCTGGACCGCACCGAACCACCGCGCATCTTGTCTCTCGGCACCGAGCGCGAGAGGCTTGAGCATGCCGCAGGCACGAACGGCCCCGGCCGAGCGACCCCGTTCAGTAGATTACTGCAGCGGACAGGCGATTCCTGCGGGCCTAGTACCCCTTGCCGTTGCCGCGGATCGCCTCCTCGCGCTCTTTGCGCAACTCGAGCCGCGGCAGCAGGGTCGTCATCACGGTCAGCAGCGTCTCGAGCCGCTGCTCCTCGCTCTGCGACTCGAGCAACTGCTGCTTGAGCGGCGCCCCGAAGTCGACGGCGGCCGCCACCCGAAAGGACAGCGGCCCCTCCCCGGCCGGCTCCCGCGGCGTCTCCACATCCATCAGCACCAGCATGCGGTGGAAGACATCGAGCACCGCGCTGCGGATCTCGTCCGCGGCTTCAGGCTGAACGTCCTCGAAGTAGTCGACGAGCGCGCGCAGGTAGTCGGCCTCAGGGTCGTCCGGTTCCCGCACTTCGATCACGCGGAACCGGCGCCCACCGTGCACGAGGATGTTCATGCGACCGTCGTCGAGCCGCTCGATGAGCTGAGTGACGCGAGCAGTACAGCCGGCCTCGCGGATGCCGTCGTCCTCCGCCAGCACGACGCCGAACTCGCCTTCATCGAGGCGCTCCCCGATCAGCTTCCGATAGCGCTCCTCGAAGATGTGCAGAGGGATGACCTCGCCGGGCAGAAGGACGAGGCCGAGGGGAAACAGGCCGAGCAGCTCTTCGCTATCGGCTCCCATGGCATGCCGCCCCACTCGTCTCGGGATGCGCCTCCCGCATCTCCGGCGTCAACCCCGCGGACCTCTGGCCGATGACGCCCATGCCGCCTCCTTGCGTGGCCTGGCGTGAGTCTACCCCCACGGCGGCGGTCCGTCGTCGTCGGGCCTGCGACCGACGTACATGACGTAGTCGTGTCCATGCCCCTCGATCACGTCGCGGGCGAGGACGACGTCGACGCGCGCGAAGACCCCGGCGAGGCGCGTCTCGAAGGCCGGATAGCGCTCCGGCGACCAGAACACGGCCACACCCCCGGGGCGCAGCGCGGCGCACACACGTGAGAGGCCGTCGCACGAGTAGAGCCCGGCGTTCTCGTCGCGCACCAGCCACTCGGGGCCGTTGTCGGTGTCCAGGGCGACGACGTCCCACGCGGGCTCCGGCGTGCGAAGGACCTCCACGGCGTCCGCGGTGACGAGACGCAGGCGGCCGGCGCGCTCGTCCGCGGCGGCGCGGCGCGCCGCCGCGCCGCCGTGCTCCCGGAACCAGCGGACGACGACCGGCTCCAGTTCCGCGACGGTGACCTCGGCGACGCGCTCGCAGGCGAGAGCCTCGTCGAGCGCGTCGCCGATCCCCAGGCCGCCGATGAAGACGCGCAGCGCGTCGCCCCGGACTCGCGGCCAGGCCACCGAG
>Ga0172370_10004728_pt1 | contig 18025 bp, 15 predicted proteins | sample LakKiv5m_FD_114538 | JGI IMG/M metagenome (GOLD analysis project Ga0172370, IMG submission 114538) | Freshwater microbial communities from Kabuno Bay, South-Kivu, Congo - kab_022012_11.5m | ecosystem: Environmental > Aquatic > Freshwater > Lake | place: Democratic Republic of the Congo...
TCTTTCATCAATTCCAGTTCTTTTACTCTTCTCTCTTTCCAATTTAAATCCAAAGGTTCAAGTAATTCGGTTAATTGCTCACCGTCAAAAATCATTCGGTTAATAATTCCATCCACAAAATTTTTCAGTACAACAGTATCAAGTCCATGTTTATTTGCAACAGCTACTAATTCTTTAGCAAACTTTTCCGCTTTAAAATTCTGGTAACCTTCCTTTATTTCATCTTCATTAAGCGCTTTGCCTACTTCCAGACTATTTATATAATCCGCTATATCGTCACGCTCATCCATAAAATTAGCGCTGGAGCTTAGCAGACTAATTAACTGTGCTCTGGTCATTTTCTGTTTAGACGGTTTGTTTTGCGTGTATTTAGCAATTAGCGCTATTATGTAGTCGTAATCCACTAAGGCAGAAGCAAACAACACAAATTCAAAATCCAGTTGTTGAATGTCGGGCGAGGCATCATTACCCTCTTTTTGCTGTACTTCTTTTAACTGCTTAGCGGTTTCCAAGTAAGAACTTCTAAAGGAGCGCAGTTGATCTTCCGGCATTACAGACTCAATTTTAGCTTTCTGTTCCTCACTTAAATCGGTGTATTGTTCAAGCTGTGTTTTAAGCCGTTGTACTTCTTTAAAGCGGTTAATAAATTCTATACGCGCTGCATCGCCTTTAATATTATATACTTCTTGCGGTTCGGCTACAAGATTGTTTCTTGTCATAAACATGCTCATATCCGCAACCGCTTTTTCAAATTTCTCTATTACTTTAGGCGCCGGGTCAACAAGCCATATTTCCTTTGCGCGGCCGGTATCCTCACCGGAAAAGAGGGCAATCGCTTTGTCAACTTCCGTTTGCTGTTTACGGAAATCGAGAATATTTCCGTACGGCTTTGTGTCGTTTAATATCCTGTTTGTACGCGAGAAAGATTGTATCAATCCATGGTACTTTAGGTTTTTATCCACGTACAATGTATTAAGGTATAGGGAATCAAATCCGGTAAGCAGCATATCCACAACAATTATTATATCAATTTTATTTTTATGAGAATAATCTGCATTGGAATATTTTTGGTCCTTTATACGCTGCTGCACGTCTTGATAATACAAGTCAAATTCATTTATGGAATAGTTTGTCCCGTATTGTTTGTTGTAATCTGCAATGATTGCTTTAAGAGCTTTTTTCTTCTCTTCGGGAGCTTCTTTATTATCTTCTTTTTCCTGTTGTAAATCTTCCTGGAGCTGCTGTACATCTTTATTTCCATCGGCGGGCGGAGAAAATACGCAAGCGATGTTTAAGGGATTAAAGTTTTCGTCCTCCTTTTTGCGTTCTTTCTGAACCGAAGAAAATAACGAGTTGTATTCAATCGCGTCGTTTATGGAAGCCGTAGCAAAAATTGCATTGAACCTTCTGCTGTGCGTTGCCGCTTCGTGTTTATCGAGTATCGCGTAAACAACAGCCTTCTTATGAAGTGATGTTCCGGCTTCTACCTTCTTTTCACCTTTATAATAATCTATGTGGAACCGCAGCACGTTACGGTCCTCTATTGCATGTGTAATTGTATAAGCGTGCAGCTGTTTCTGAAAAATGTCTTTAGTGGTTTTATAAGAACCGATTGTTCCATCAATTTGTTTATACGTCGCGTTGTCATCAAAAATAGGCGTCCCGGTAAAACCAAATAACTGCGCGTTTGGGAAAAATTCTTTAATTACTTTGTGGTTCTCGCCAAACTGGGAACGGTGGCATTCATCAAAAATAAAAACAACTCTTTTATCGCGTAAAGGTTCAAGCCGATCTTTATAGGTTAAGAGTCCGTTCTTAACTTTTTGCTTGTTTCTTTTACTGTTTTCATCAAGAGCTAAACCCAATTTCTGAATTGTAGTTACAATCACTTTATCGGAATAATCTTCCGAAAGCATGCGTCTTACTAATGTCTCAGTATTTGTATTTTCTTCAACGCATCCCTCTTGAAATCTATTGAACTCTTCACGGGTTTGCCGGTCAAGGTCTTTGCGGTCAACTACAAACAAACATTTTTCAATATCGGGGTTATCTTTAAGTAAGGTAGATGCTTTAAAAGAAGTTAGTGTTTTACCGCTTCCCGTCGTATGCCAGATGTACCCGTTGCCTCTGTTTTGATGAATGCAATCTACAATAGCTTTAACCGCATAAATCTGGTAAGGTCTCATCACCAGAAGTCTTTGTTCGTTTTGTACAAGTACCATGTATTTACTTATCATTTCACCCAGTGTGCATTTGCCCAAAAACTTTTCTGCAAAGTCATCAAGGTGTGTTATTTTTTTATTGTCTTCACTTGCGAGTTGATATATCGGCAAGAACTGTTCATCGGCATTAAAACTAAAATGTGCATTGTTATTATTAGCAAAATAATATGTGTTGGCGCGGTTACTTACAATAAAAAGCTGCATGAAACATAGCAATGAATTTGTGTAACCGTTTCCCAGATCGGTTTTATAATCAACTATTTGCTGCATTGCCCTGCGTGGACTAACATCCAAGCTCTTCAATTCAATTTGTACTACCGGTAGACCGTTGATAAGTAAAATTACATCATAACGGTGGTGGCTGTTTTCTGTATTAATCCTGAGCTGATTAATAATTTCAAAATCGTTTTTGCACCAATCTTTTATGTTGACAAGTGTATAATGTAAAAGTGTGCCATCTTCCCTTTCAAAAGTATTTCTTTCTCTTAGTCTTTTTGAAGAAACAAAAACATCGGGATTAATTATATCTTCTTTCAAACTTACAAATTCTGCGTCGGTTAAATTAACGCGGTTTAGTGCTTGAAACTTTTCGCGGAAATTTTTTTCAAGCATATCCCTGTCTCGTATATCCGGCCTGTAACCATATTTAAGATCGGTTAACTTGGAGATCAGACTTTCTTCTATTTGCGCTTCTTTGATCATGAAAACAAATGTTTAGTTAAATTATTTTATACAATATTAAAAGCAAATTGCATTTTCTTTATCACCTTCGCTTTTTCTATAATGCTGTTCATGGTTGTTCTAATATTTCACTAAAATAAAGTCTTTATAAATTTAACATTTTTTATCATAACGTGATCCTTTTACTCCAGCTGAGAAAGTACAGAAAATCAAAAACCTCTCATGTTTTTGAATCATGAGAGGTTAAAGAAATTAACTACTTACTGCGCCGGCGGAGATGTTGTCGCTGTACCACCGTTCCCTTTCTTGGTTCCGCTCAGATCCTTTATTACCCTTGAAGAAATATATTCATTATACATATCCGGATTTTCTTCACGGGGAATTTCCATCATCCTGTCGATATCTCCTTTAAGGATATCATCTGCGGTAGCGAAAGCTTCATCCATTGCCATGTTCGCGCTCGATTTTTCCGCACTTCCCCCTTTATGCGCTGCCTTCGCTTCGTGAAATAACCCTGCACAGCTCTTTACTTGTGCAATCTTCAGCTCACTTATTCCGTACTCGGCTAAATTGGTTTTATTCACTTCTAACAGATCGAGAAGAATACCTGCTTTCTGGTCGAAATCGGTTTGATTCAATTTGTTCAACGATGCACGGGTAACCTTGTAAGTGAGTTTTTTCATATCCTCAAGATTATTCTTACGTGCGTAGGCATGCAGTCCCCCCGTGGCCGCGGCCAAAGCGGTAACAAAAGCAGTCTTTGCACTCTCCTTGCTTTCATACTTGCCGGCAACAACTTCCTCCTTTCGCTTGCTTTTTTCCTTCACCAGCTCAACTGCCGCTGCAAATTTGCCAAAGGCAGAGGCAAGTGCCGGGATTACCGCAAGAGTTTCGGTGTAACGCTTCTCAAAAGCAATAACCGAACCGTACATTACTAACTTGTCTTCTTGATGGGGTGTCATACGACCTCCTATTTTGTTATTGATATGACAGAATCGGGTACCTCCCGCTTTCCGTTTTATTTCCTTACCGAAATACCCTCCCTCAAGGACGGCATTCTCAAAAAAGCTCTTTTTTAGCTTGTTTTCCCATTATTCCCATTCTTTTTCATCAGATTTTAAACCCTTCGCACGGTTTTTAAAACGTTTCACGTGGTTTTTGTTTTACTTCGCACTATTTTTAAAACACTTCGCACATCTTACATTTTGCTTCGCGCGGTTTTACCTTTACTTCGCACGGGTTTCAGACTTCCCGCGCCATTTACAAACTTACCCGCATCATTTACCTTTTACTCCGCATGATTTTCAATTTACTCAGCATCACATTTAAAATGTCTCGCAGAAGATTATAAACTGTTCCCGCAATATTTTAATTGTCCGCACCATTTTTAAAGTACTCCGCATGGCTTACAAATCGCTTCTCCTAAAAGTCAAATCACTTCGCACAAAATGAAAATTACTTCCCGGCATTTTCATTTTTCTTCGCATCACCCGTAGTTTGGTAGTTACAAGTACAATATCGCTTCCGGTACCTCCCGGACTAAGTCTGCTGCTAAATATTTTACTCCTTCCCTTTTTTACTTCGAGATTTTTCAGATTAACTTCTGTTAGTTCAATGGTGATTTCTTCACTAATTGTATTAATAAGCTAATCCCGGATTATGTTTCTTATAATCTTTTTTTACACGGGAATAGTTGAAAGAGTTGGTTACAATAGATGAGACATCGAAGCTAATCAATACGAGTTTGCATTGCTGAGTGCGTAACTTAACTGTTGCGCTATGGGAATGCCGGAGTCTTTGGAAGAGGAAAGTGGAAAAAGAATATCTATTAACCCACAAATCGAATCTATTCAACACCCAATTGAACAAGTAAAACATTTCTCCCGGTCAAATTGTTATTTTGATAGTTGAAACTAAGAAAAAATAATAGTATCACAAAATAAAAAATAGACATTAGCATCATAACTCAGTAATTCACAAGACTCACTAATCTCTCGATACTTTCATATTATAAGAATATCGAGTATTGAAATCCTAACACAAGAAGTCCTTTCGTTACTTTGTCATACCGTTGTCTAGAAATGTTCCCACTGGGATCGACTATAACATAATTATAGCCATAAGATTTATTTAGTGGCGCGTAGTACATAATATCAAGACTTAAATGCCCCTGTGGTGCAAAACCTAATCCAAAACATAACGAAGTTATTTCTCCGCTTGCATCAGAATAGACCATAACTCCGTGTCCTTCACCGCTGTTACTAAAAAAATTAATTCCGGTTATTCCATAAAAATTGCTATTAAATAATTTTACTTCCCCATAAATACCATTGTCTCTTCCCGAATAATCTTCATACAAATAAAGTATGCCAGTTCTGAAATATAATTTGTAGCGCTCAAAGAACATAAACCCAATATAGAAATGGAGATTCAGAGGAAAAGATGTTTCAACCTGGCTTGATATTCCCGACTTATAGTTATAATAACTCGCGAACAAAACGGCGGCTTCATCTCTAATGCCGAATTCGACATCCAACGGGAAAGTGCTTTTAGCCTTCACTAATCGGTAGCGGATAATTTCTTCGCTCGGATGATAATTCAATTCCAATTTGTAGTCATTATCAAAGGTCATTGTACTCATCGCGAAGAGAGTATCCTTATTGTTAACAAAAACCTCGGGATAATCGAAGCCGGTTATTTTGTTGTTTGATATAAGTATGAGGATATAACTACACGAATCTGAATCCGTTAATTTTTGTATGAGATATAACGAGTCGCTTACATTTTGAAAGATGAGAGCGTTTGATATATTTTCAGGTCGGTTAAAATATGCATTAGAACCAACTGAAGCAGGAACACCTTTTTCGAACTTCGTAAAAAAATACTCGCCTGTATGGAAATGCTGTCCAAATGTTCCGAAATAAAACCCGGATACGACTACTACCGAGAAAGTCAAAAACCATCTCAACATACAATACCTCCCTAAATAAGTTATACGAATGATTTACTTACCGACCGGAGAATTCCATCACTTGAATAATGCCAACCCTTCGGGGTTACTAAATTCTTATTAAAGTGCGAAGGACTTATATCTGTCTACAACTCCAACTCACTTTTTCTTCACTTTATGATAAAACCAAAGCCCGAAGGGCTGATAGTATGTTATCCGGTTTCCGTTAGAACAAAGTAAGTTTTTGTATCCCAATATATTCCTTTGCCTTCTCACATCGTTCTTCAGCAACGTATGAGCTGAACCTTCCATCGTAATAGGATGGATAAAAAAGCGGAACCTTCTTTCCGTTTTTCAATTCAAGCAAAAGATAATAGGTGATTGATCCGTCTGAACGGTGTCCAATGCTGGTGGTTCGCACATCGGAAACTTCATTAAAACCAATATATCTTCTGTTCGTTCTAAACCGGTTAACATTTTCGATAAGAATTGTTTTTGAGTGAGGGTCAAAAGTTATGGCTTCTTTTCCACCGGAAATTAATCCCGGTAATCCGATAAGAAAAAGAAGTCCTCCGAGTAAAAATCCGGCAAGACTATCTGTTAACCCGGATGCATCAAAATTTCTGAATCCGTACAATAACATCCCTCCCACAAGGAGTGTTATTACAGATAATGCAGTTTGTTTTACCGGACTACTTTCAATCCTCCAGATATACATGCAATCACCAATTTATTTATACGCTTCTAGCGGTGGACAACTACATACAAGATTTCTATCGCCGTATGCGTTGTTCACTTTTGCAGAAGCCGGCCAGAACTTAAACTTCTTCACCCACTCAGAGGGAAACGCTGCTTCTTCCCGAGAGTAGGTGTGTTTCCATTCGCTTGAAGCTACTGCATGCATCGTGTGAGGAGCGTTCTTGATAACATTATCTTCCTTGCCTGCTTCCCCGTTTTCGATTGCTTCAATTTCTTTTCGAATGAGTATCATTGCTTCACAGAATCTATCCAATTCTTTTTTCGATTCGCTTTCTGTCGGCTCTATCATAACCGTACCGTGAACCGGAAAAGAAATTGTCGGTGCGTGAAATCCATAATCCATCAACCTCTTTGCAACATCTTCCACTTCAACATTCGCGGTGCGTTTAAAATCTCTCATATCGAAAATCATTTCGTGAGCAACTCTTCCCTGTTCACCTGTGTAGAGAATTTTATAGTACGGTTTCAATTTAGATGCGATATAATTTGCGTTAAGTATTGCATACTCGGTTGAAGCTTTTAATCCTGCTGCGCCAAGCATTTTGATATATCCGAACGAGATAAGTAAAACATTAGCGCTGCCGTATGGAGACGCAGATACCGCGTGAATTCCTTTTTCACCACTCACCGGAACTATTGCGTGATTTGGTAAATAAGAGACTAAATGTTTTGCGACGCAGATGGGTCCAACTCCCGGTCCGCCGCCGCCGTGCGGTATTGCAAACGTCTTGTGCAAATTTAAATGACAGACATCCGCGCCAATAGTTTTGGGACTTGTTAAACCTACTTGCGCATTCATATTCGCACCATCCATATACACTTGTCCGCCATTTGTGTGAATGATTTCGCATATTTCTTTTATGCGAACTTCAAAAACACCGTGCGTTGAAGGATAAGTAACCATCAAAGCGGCTAAATTATTTTTATGCTCTTCCGCTTTTCGCTTCAAATCGTCGACATCAACATTTCCTTTTTCATCACAAGCAACAACAACTACTTTCATGCCTGCCATTACGGCGCTTGCCGGATTTGTTCCATGCGCCGACGAAGGAATCAACGCGATATTTCGGTGGCTTTCTTTTTTATCAATAAAATATTGGCGGATAACCATCAGACCGGTATATTCTCCTTGCGCGCCTGAGTTTGGCTGGAGCGAGACTCCGTCAAATCCGGTAATCGTTGCTAAAGATTTTTCAAGTGCAGAGATAACAAGTTGATAGCCTTCTGTTTGCCATTTCGGTGCAAAGGGATGGATGTTGGCAAATCCGGGATTCGTTATAGCAAGCATTTCCGATGCCGCATTCAGCTTCATCGTACACGAACCGAGCGGAATCATTCCGTAGGTGAGAGAAATATCTTTATTCTCGAGACGTTTTGCGTAACGCATTAACTCGGTTTCAGAGTGATACGAATTAAAAACCGGATGTGTTAAAAATGAAGATGTACGTTTGAGTGAAGCACCTAAAGTATCGGAATCACTTTTTTCAATTTGAATATTTTGTTTTCCAAGCGCTTCAGAAAAAATATCTGCAATTTCCTGGACGTCTGAATCTTTTGTAGCTTCACTTAAACTAATTCCAATTTGAGTCGCGGAGATGTACCTAAAGTTTACAAGTTTTTGTTCGGCACGTAATTTTACTTTTGCCGCAATATTTTCTTTAACTTCTAAAAGTAATGTATCAAAGTACTTGGAATTGAGCTGTTTAATTCCAAGTTTACGTAAAACAGTTTCAAGCGAAGAAGTTGAACTGTGAATTCTTTCGGCAATATTTTTTATACCTTCACTTCCGTGATATACTCCGTACATCCCGGCCATAACGGCAAGAAGGACTTGTGAAGTACAAATATTGCTCGTTGCTTTTTCTCTTCTGATATGTTGTTCGCGGGTTTGTAGCGCCATACGAAGCGCGGGATTTCCATCTGCATCAACCGATACACCGATAATTCTGCCGGGAATAATTCTTTTAAATTCTTCTTTTGCCGCAAAGTAAGCCGCACTCGGTCCGCCAAAGCCCATCGGAATTCCAAACCGCTGTGTTGAACCAACAGCCACATCGGCGCCAAATTCTCCCGGCGCTTTTAACAATGCCAAACTTAAGAGATCGGCAGCAACCGCAACTTTGATATTCTTTGCATGCGCAGAGGAAATAAAGTTTTCATATTCAAAAATCTCTCCGTTTGCATTTGGATATTGCACCAGCGCACCGATAAATGCTTCATCCAAAACTGTATTTGCGAAATCATCAATTACAAGAGTAATCCCGCTCGGTTCCGCTCTGTTGAAGAGTACATCAATTGTTTGTGGCAAAACATTATTATCAACAAAAAATTTAGTTTTTTTAGGATCCGTTGCCCCATGCGCGAACATCAGCATAGCTTCTGCAGCAGCAGTGGCTTCATCCAATAACGACGCATTTGCAACCGGCATGGCTGTTAAATCGCTTACCATCGTTTGAAAATTGAGAAGCGCTTCTAATCTCCCTTGAGAAATCTCAGCCTGATATGGTGTGTATTGCGTATACCAGCCCGGATTTTCCAAAATATTTCTTTGAATTACCGCCGGAGTTATCGCCGGAGAGTACCCCATTCCCATATATGATTTAGCGACTTTATTTTTCTGCGCGAGCCCGGTTACATATTCGTTGAACTCTTGCTCCGTTAAAGGATCATCGAGCGTTAAATTATGTGCTATTTTTATTTGTTCCGGAAGTGTTTCTTCAATCAAGTGAGTTAACGATGAAACGCCGATGGCTTCAAGCATTTCTTTTGTTTCTGATTGAGAAGGACCGATATGGCGATGTAAAAAAGTTGAGGAGTGATGAATGTCGGACATAAAAAACTTTAAATTGTTGATAAATTTCTACTACTGAAAAATAAAGAAAATAATGATGAGTTAATAGGATGCCCTCTTCAAAGGTGATTAGTCTTCGTGCACTTTGTGCAAATGCTTTTGTTGTTCGGGGGGAATAGTCTTGATTGCGTTTCTGGCAGCTTCCTGCTCAGCGGATTTTTTATTCTTCCCTTTTCCTTCACCCCAAACTTTTTCTCCGATACTAATCTGCACGGTAAATTCCCGGTCGTGTTCCGGTCCGGTTTCTTTTACAACCGCGTATTTTGGATTATCAATACGAACTGCCTGCGTAAATTCAAGCAACTGACTTTTATAATTTTCATCAACAAGATGAAGCCCGAGTTTCAGATTGGGTTCGACTAAATATTTTCGGATGAAACGTTTTGCTTTTTCCATCCCACAATCGATGTAAATGGCTCCGATGAGCGCTTCTACCGAATCTGCAAGAATTGTCTTGTAGCCGTTATGCGCGCCTGTGTTCAATTCCGCTCCAACGAAAAGAAACTGGTGCATGCTGATTCGTTGCGCACAATCGTACAACGCCGCCTTATTCACAAAGTTTGCCCTAATTTTGGTGAGATACCCTTCATCTTTAGAGGGGAACGCGACAAAAAGAGCTTCGCCAATAATGAATCCCAGAACCGCGTCTCCGAGAAATTCCAGCCGCTCATTTGAAACTTTAAATCGATTATGGTCAATCGCCGAACGATGGGTAAAAGCTTCGATAAAAATTTGAGGATTGGTTACGTTAGCGTCAATGAGAAGTTCAAGGTCGGCAAGCTTCTTTTTTGTAATCAGCTTTACTGATTTTCGTTTTTGAAAATATTTGGAAAGGAATGAAAACAAATTATTCAGCGTACTTTTTGAACAGCAGCGAAGCATTATGCCCGCCAAATCCAAAAGTATTGCTTATTGCCGCATGTATTGTTCGTTTTGAAAAAACTTTCGGATTGTAATTTAAATCGCATTCGGGATCGGGCGTTTCCAAATTGATTGTCGGCGGAACGAGGTCGTTTTTGACCGAAAGAACTGTCGCGATTGCTTCAATACTGCCGGCAGCACCGAGTAAATGTCCGGTCATTGATTTTACGGACGAGATGACAAGCTTATAAGCATGCTCGCCAAATGCCGCTTTAATGGCCTTGGTTTCTGTTACATCGTTGTAAGGGGTTGAAGTACCGTGCGCATTAATATAATCGATATCGCTCGGCTGCATCTCTGCTTCACGCATGGCTTCCTTCATTGATCGTATTGCCCCGTTTCCGTCCGGCTGTGGAGCAGTAATATGATAAGCGTCTGCCGTTAAACCGATTCCGGAGATTTCAGCATAAATCTCAGCGCCTCGTGAGCGTGCATGATCTAACTCTTCAAGCACTAACGCTCCGGCACCCTCTCCAATAACAAAGCCGTTCCGGTCTTTGTCAAAAGGTCGAGAAGCTTCTCTGTACCGATCATTCCAAGTTGAAAGCGCTCGCATTGAATTAAAACCGGAAACTGCCATCTCGGCAACCGGCGCTTCGGAACCGCCGCACATCATAACATCGGCACTTCCCCGCTCAATCAACATAAAAGCATCAGCAATAGAATGAGAAGACGTTGCACAAGCGGAGGTGGTTGCGTAATTAGGACCTTTCAATCCAAAGCGAATTGAAATCTGTCCCGCCGCAATGTCGGCAATCATCATAGTTACGAAAAACGGACTAATCTTTTGCGGAGTTTTATCCTGAAAGAAAAGAAAGTGTTGTTCGGAAAGAGTTCTGATACCTCCGATACCACTACCATAGACAACACCAAATCTCTCACGATCAACTTTTTCGAGATTAAGTTTTGAGTCAACGATAGCTTGTTCGGCTGCGGCAAGCGCATACTGCGCGAAAGGATCAATTCGTCTTACCGCTTTTTTGTCAATATACAAAAGCGGATCAAAATTTTTAACTTCGGCTGCGAACTTTGTATCAAATTTTGATGTATCAAATTTGGTAATCAGTTCAACGCCGTTTTTCCCCTCAAGTAATGCATTCCAAAATTCAGAAGCGGTGTTTCCAATAGGAGTAACAGCCCCTAACCCGGTAACTACAACTCTTCGTTTCTTCATGCTCTATACCCGGAAGTCAGGAGGAAATGGTTTCCCATTTCCTCCGTTCGTCTTTTAATTAACTTTGGATTGTAAGTAGTTCACTGCATCACCGACGGTGCCGATTTTCTCTGCATCTTCGTCCGGTATCGAAATTCCGAACTCACTTTCAAAACCCATAACCAACTCTACGATATCTAATGAATCAGCACCCAAATCATTGGTGAATGATGCTTCAGGAGTGATTTGCGATTCTTCAACTCCAAGCTTATCCATAATGATTGCTTTTACTTTGGTTTCAACATCCATATGTGGACTCCTCTTTTATTTTAGTTAAGTAATAAATAGAACTTACATGGTCATTCCGCCGTCAACACACAGCACTTGTCCTGTTATGTAGGCGGCACCATCGGAAGCAAAAAATCTTACCGCATCGGCAATCGCATCGGGGGAACCGATTTTTTTCAATGGGATAAGGGTGAGAATTGCTTCCCTTTGTTTTTCATTTAATTTTTTCGTCATATCCGTTTCTATAAATCCAGGCGCAATAGCATTAACGGTGATATTCCGTGAGGCTACTTCTTTTGCAACAGATTTTGTGAAACCGATGACACCGGCTTTCGCCGAAACATAATTTGCTTGCCCGGGATTTCCGGTTATTCCGACAACGGACGAGATGTTAATTATCCTGCCAAATTTTTGAGAGATCATCGGTTTTACCGCACATTTGGTATAATTAAATACACTTTTCAGATTTGCGTTAATCACAAGATCAAACTCATCTTCGGACATGCGCAGGAGGAGATTATCTCGAGTAATCCCAGCGTTGTTCACTAAAATATCTAATCGACCGAACTTTTCCAAAGTAAAAGTTATCGATTTTTCAGCGTCGCCAAACTTGGCAGCGTCGGCTTGTATGCCCAAAATCTGAAAGTTATTTTCGGCTCCCCATTTCTCGATTTCGTTGGCAGTGTCACTTGAACTTTGGTAGGTAAAGACTACTTTAGCACCGGCTGACGCAAAGGATTCCGCAATACTTCTGCCTATACCACGTGTTGCTCCGGTTACCAATACAACTTTATCCAACATATTATTTCCTTTCAGATAAATACTCATTTCTAAATTGAAGAAGTGTAGTGTAGCCTTCTTCTCCAAGAAATTGAGTTAACTCGTCTTTACAAAAATCGATGATCGACGTTTCATTCCCGCTGTTGCGGTTACATACGGTTAATCTATCAATATGTTCGTTATCAATCGTTAGGGCCTTTTCGTATATGGTGATGGGGAAAAGATAGCAATACAACGGTTTATAGTGCCATGGATGCTTTCCTTCATTTATTGCCAAGGATTGAATAACGCATAAACCTTCTTTGTTTAAGAATGCGCATTTTCCATTCACAATTTCGGTACCAACCGCAATACCGGAATCAAAATCATCATCTTCCTGCGGGTCTTCAAACCATTCCTCAACATTAGTTGACTGCGTCTCATCCATAAGAGAAATGAGTTTATCTTTAATTTCGAGGATAGTTTCATGTTCGGCTTTATCTGTGTAAACACCGTAGTAACAGCATTCACCTTGACACCGGCATGAAAACTTAAACGTAAACAGTAACGGATCAATCTTTAACCCGTTGATGGAATAAACTTTTTCTTCTTGACTCATAAAAACTTTTCGACTTCGGAATATTTATCAATAGTGAAACATGCTGCTGAAGGATTAATTCTTTTCACCAATCCATGTAGAACCTTACCCGGACCAATTTCCACGAATTCATCAAAACCGTCGGCTGACATATTCTTAATCGTTTCTTCCCAGCGAACCGGTGAAGTAACTTGTTCAAATAATAAATTTTTAAATGCCTCTTTGGTTGTTGCCGGCTTTGCGGTAACATTAGCATACACCGGAAATTTTGAATCGTATATGTTTGCTTTCTCAAGCTCACCGAAAAGCGTGTCCTTAGCTGACTGCATCAAAGGTGAATGGAATGCACCGCTAACCACCAACTCCTTAACAAGCTTTGCGCCACCGGCTTTTGCTAATTGCATTGCTTTCCGTACTCCTTCAACGGATCCAGAAATAACAATTTGTCCCGGTGAGTTAAAGTTAGCACATTGAACTATTCCGTCGGCTGAAGCTTCAGCACAAACCGATTCTAATTTTTCACTGTCCATCCCCAACACAGCAGCCATGGTACCCGGTAGTTCAATTCCGGATTTTTGCATCGCAATACCTCTTGCCCGAACCAACTTAAGCGCATCCAAAAATTGAATTGCACCGGAAGCTACCAAAGCAGAGTATTCACCGAGCGAATGCCCTGCCGCCCCTTCACAATCAAGTGTCCGCATTAAGCTTGCAAGAACCACACTATGTAAAAAAATTGCGGGTTGTGTGTATTCAGTCTGCTTTAATTCTTCTTCGGGCCCATCAAACATTATCCGGCTTAGGTTAATTCCCAGTTCACTGTCAGCCATGCGGATCATCTCTTTCGCTTCCACAGAAGACTCAAAAAGATCTTTTGCCATACCGACATACTGAGAACCTTGTCCCGGAAAGAGAAATGCTCTTTTCGCCATTAATCGATTCCCCAAACGAGATAAGCTGCACCCCATGTATATCCTGCGCCAAAGGCTGCTAAAATCAGGTTATCACCTTTTTTAACCTTACCGTTTCTGTAATATTCTGTTAAACATAGCGGAATAGTTGCGGCGGTTGTATTGCCGTATTTATCAATGTTGATCATCACTTTTTCTTTACCAACGCCCATACGTTCCGCTGTTGCGTCGATAATTCTTAAATTAGCTTGATGAGGAACAAGGTAAGCCACGTCTTCCCCTTTCAAATTATTTTTCTGCATCAGCTCATAAGAAATATCTGCCATGCCTACTACAGCTGCTTTAAAGACAGGTTTTCCGTCTTGGAAAAGAAAATGCATTTTCGCATCAACAGTATCGTGTGTAGCGGGATTTGCTGTTCCGCCACCTTTCATGTATAAATAATTTTTTCCTTGGCCGTCGCAATGGAGTAAAGAATCTTGAAATCCAATTGATGTATCTTCCGAAGGTTCTAACAAAACCGCTGAGGCCGCATCACCAAATAAGATACAAGTGTTGCGATCAGTATAATCAACAATCGAACTCATCTTATCGGCGCCAATGACAACTACTTTTTTGTATCGCCCCGATTCAATAAGCGAACATCCGGTTTGAAAAGCAAAAAGAAATCCGGAGCAAGCGGCTGATAAGTCAAAACCCCAAGCGTTTTTCGCTCCTACATTATCTTGCACAAGGCATGCTGTGGCAGGGAAAAACATATCCGGTGTAACCGTCGCTACTATGATCACGTCAATTTCTTCTGCCGCTAAACTATGTGTTTGCATTAAATCTTTGAGAGCACCTGTTGCAAGATCGCTTGTTGCTCCGTTCTCTAAAACTCTTCGTTCACGAATTCCCGTTCGAGTTACAATCCAATCACTCGAAGTTTCCACAATTGATTCAAAATATTTGTTATCAAGAACTTTTTCCGGTACATACATCCCAACACCGGTAATAACTGCACTTATTTTTTTAGTTGACATTTTTCCTTATTTCCGTTTTTAAGAATTTTGTGAGTGTGACAAAAAATCTCACTTGTTCATAGCCTGAGCAAGTTTTGAGATCAATTGTTTCTCATGCATCTCTGCGGCTTTAAGAACCATGTTTTTGATTCCTTCAGCCGAGCTTGAGCCGTGTCCGATGATGGTAATCGCTTTTACACCGAGCAGGGGAATTCCTCCATAAGCGTTCGGATCGAAGACTTTGAAAGTTTTTCTGATGGCATTTCTCGAAAAAGCAATTTTCAATTTATCGAAGAAATTTGCATCCGCAGTTTTCTTCAACATCGGTTTCATAATTTTAAGAAATGATTCGCCAAATTTTAAAAGAATATTCCCAACGAATCCGTCACATATCACTATGTTGACTTTCCCCATTAAAATATCTCTTCCTTCAACATTACCAAAAAAGTTTAACTTTGAATTCTTAAGAAGTTCAAAAGTTTCTTTGGTCAGTTTGTTCCCCTTTTCGTTTTCTTCACCAACCGAGAGGAGCCCGACCGTTGGATTTTTAATTCCGTACATTTCCTGAACATACACGTTTGCTAATTCAGCGTATCCAACGAGATGCTGCGGTTTTGAATCAACGAAAGCTCCTACATCAAAAACGGTTGTTATGCCGGTAAGATTTGGGATAAATGTTCCGATTGTGGGCCGCTCAACTCCGTGAAGTCTGCCGATTAACAGTGTTCCTGCCGCGGCAACTGCACCGGTATTTCCGGCGCTCACAAAAGCTTCGGCTTTGCCTTCCGCAGCCAATTTTGCCCCGATTACCAAAGACGATTTCTGTTTTGTTTTTAAAGCGGTGGTTGGTGAATCGTGCATGTTAATGATTTCATCCGAGTGAACAAGCTCTACTCCTTCAAGAGAAAGATTATGTTCAGCGGCAACTGATTTCAGTTGAGATTCATCGCCAACGAGAATAAGATGAAATGATGGGTTCTCCTTCAATGCCGAAAGTGAGCCTATCACTTCGTTCTGAGGGGCGAAATCGCCCCCCATCGCATCAACAACTATTCTGCATTTTGTAGAACTAGCAGGAGGTAAAGACATGTAATTGGTTAGTTTTTAGGAATCATCATGGAACGGCCGTTATAGTAGCCGCAGTTTGGACATGCATGATGTGCTAATTTCATTTCGCCGCAATTTGAGCAAGCACTTAAAGACGGAGCTTCGGCTTTATAATGTGTTCTTCTTTTATCGCGTCTTGTTTTAGACATTTTTCTTTTAGGATTTGGCATTTGCTTCCCTATTTCGCGTTAGTTATTTGGTAAATTATTTTTTAATTGTTGTAATGGAAACCATCTATCGTCAAGCTTTTCAGTTGAACAACCGCAAGAACCTTCATTCAAATTTTTGCCGCAGTGAGAACAAAGTCCCTTGCAATCTTCACTGCAAATTTTCTTTAAAGGAATAGCTGTCTCAGCATAATCAAAGAGTTCTTTCGAAATATCAATCTTATCGGCATCAAAGGAAAGATAAGTAATTGAGTCATTCTCATTTTCAACTTCCATTTTACCGAAGAGATAAACGTGTCGAAAACGGCTTTCCAGTTGTTCGGTAAACTCATTAATACATCTATCGCATACAAATTTTGCTTCAAGTACTAAGGAACCGTCGAGCACAATTTGTGAATGACGTTTCTCCATTTTTACTTGGAGTTTATAAGAATTTGTAAACGGTTCAGGCAACCCGATTTCTTCCGGTTTACCATCAAAGAACAGTTCGTGAATCCCTTCACTTAAATTTGCTATTTTTAGTATCATTTATTAAAAAGGGGCGAAAAAACTTGCCAAATATAACCACTGAGGGGTTGATAATCAACAAAAATTGACGGGGAATTTTCTCCTAAACGATGAGTGTTTTCTATCGTTTTCTTTCCAAAACGAAGTCTACTAACGAGATTAAAGCGGTTTTCGCGTTACCATCCGGAAATTTTTCGATGCACTGCTTTGCTTGCGTTGCGTATTCAGCGGCGATCTTTTCGGCGTAAGCAATTCCATCCTTTTGGTGGACGAAATCTATTACTTTATGAACTGAATTTTTTTTACTCCCTTTTTTGATAGCGCTTTTAATATCTTGGACTTCCGTTTTAGATGCGCGCGAAAGCGCACAAATCAGAGGAAGGGTAATTTTCTTTTCTTTAATGTCTCCACCGATTGGCTTTCCGAAAAGTTTTGTTGTACCGTCGTAATCCAAAATATCATCTTTAATTTGAAAAGCGATTCCGAGATTTTCCCCATATTTTCTCATCGCCAAATGCACTTCAGGGTCATCGGTTGAACTTTTTGCTCCAATTTCGCAGCATGTTTCAAAAAGCGAGGCGGTTTTGTCTGAAATAATTTTGAAATAAGTCTCTTCGTTAATATCAAGTTTTCGTGTTTTCTGAATCTGAAGTAATTCCCCTTCCGACATTCGTTTAACGGTATCAGTCATAATTTTAAGAAAATCGAAATCTTTTCCTTCAACCGCGATCATTAATCCTCGGGAAAGAAGATAGTCTCCCATAAGCACGGCAACTTTGTTTTTCCAAATCGCATTAATTGATGGAAATCCTCTCCGCTGATCGGCATTGTCGACAACATCATCATGCACAAGGGTTGCGGTATGTAACAGTTCAACAAGCACGGCTCCCCGAAAAGTCCGGTCATTAATTTCTCCGGAAACTTTTGAAGCAAGGAGAACCATGAGCGGACGGATTTTCTTCCCTTTCTGCTTCAAAATATATTTTGTTACCAGATCAACTAAACCAACTTTTGATTTCATTGATTCATTGAACACATCCGAAAATTGATTCAGTTCTGCTTTTATTGGTCTGCTAATATTTGAGAGAGAAATGTTACTCACCTTTTTTTACCGAAAATTTCGAAATCAAAATACTTACTTCATAAAGAA
>Ga0172370_10004733_pt1 | contig 18010 bp, 17 predicted proteins | sample LakKiv5m_FD_114538 | JGI IMG/M metagenome (GOLD analysis project Ga0172370, IMG submission 114538) | Freshwater microbial communities from Kabuno Bay, South-Kivu, Congo - kab_022012_11.5m | ecosystem: Environmental > Aquatic > Freshwater > Lake | place: Democratic Republic of the Congo...
CCTGCGCCCGAACTTGTGGAAGGTCGCCCTGTTTTCCCTGGCGGTCGGCGTCCTGACGCTCCTCGTGTTGCTTCAGATGCCGAACATCTACCAGGCGACGGCGGTCATCACCCCCTCCGTCGATGAAAAGAAGCAGAATCCCGCCCTGGGGGCGCTCGCCTCCTTCGGGGTAAGCGTGGGCGGACCATCCAGCATCGAAGATCTGGAATCCCTCTTCAAGAGTAACGACCTCGCCGTTCGTGTTTTCAGGAAATACAACCTGTGGCCGATCCTCCTTGCGGACAGGTTCGATCCCGCGACCGGAAAGGTAAAACCTGCGTGGACGGATCGTCTATTTGGCAATGAAAAGGAACCGAAGCCCCCCGGCGACTGGGACGCCATCCGCGCAGCGAAGGATTCCCTGAAGGTTTCCGTAAACAAGAAGACCGGAACCGTTTCCGTTTCCTTTGAATCAATCTCTGCGGAAGGGTCCGCAAACATGGTGCAATATTTCCTCGATGAAGGGAAAAGCCGCCTTCAGGAAGAGGCGCTCGAGCGCGCAATCAAGAATAAACATTTCATCGAGGAGCAGACACGGAAGACTGTCGATGCGTTGACGCGAGATCGTCTCTACTCACTCTACGGGCAGGAAGTCGAGCGCGAGATGATGGCCCGGAACCGGGAGCAGTTCGGTTTTCGAGTTATTGACTCGCCGCGGGTACCGGACAGGAAATCCGGTCCTTCCCGCGCCAAGTCTGCCGTTCTCGCCACGATCATCGGTTTTATTGCGGCGGCGGGATATTTCCTGATGTCGAGGAGCAAGAAAAAGCCAGATGATGCGAAAAGCACCGTTACCTAAACAGGTCGTAGCACTAATCCCGGCTAGGGGAGAGTCAAAGGGAGTCCACCGCAAGAATGTCCGCTTTCTGGCCGGCAAACCGCTGATCGCGCACACGATAGAGACAGCGCTTGCGTCGCGGCTTGTGACCCGCGTCGTTGTGACCACGGATGACCCCGAGATCGAATCGATCTCGGTTCGGTTCGGAGCGGAGGTGATTCGACGTCCCTCCAAGATCAGCGGCGATGGCGCCTCTTCCGAATCCGTGTTGCTGCACGCGCTGGATCGCCTTAAATCCCGGGAGAAATACAGCCCCGACCTGGTCGTCTTCCTGCAGTGCACCTCTCCCCTCACGCAGGCCGTGGATGTGGATGGCACGGTCCAGGTCCTCCTTGATGAAGGGGCCGATTCCGCGCTGGCGGTCACGACTTTCCAACGGTTCCTCTGGCGCCGGGTTGGCCGAGGAGCAGTGGTCGGTATCAATTACGACAAGCGCGGACGGTTGTTGCGGCAGCAACTCGAGCCGCAATACATCGAAACCGGTGCCGTCTATGCGATGCGGACGAAAGGCTTCCGAAAAGCCAAGTCCCGGTTTTTCGGGAAGACGGCCATATGCGTGACTCCACCGGAGCGCTTCCTCGAAATCGACGATCCCGTGGATTTCCAGGTCGCCGAGGTCCTCCTGCGCGAGCAGCAGCGGAGGGGAAATTGGCAGGAGCTTCCCTCCCCGGTCGGAGCGCTGGTGCTGGATTTCGACGGGGTGTTCACGGACAACTCCGTGGTCGTGTTCCAGGACGGACGGGAGGCGGTTCTCTGTAACCGGGGGGATGGCTGGGGGATCTCCCGGCTAAAGCGGACCGGAATCCCCATGCTGGTTCTATCCACCGAGAAGAACCCGGTGGTCAAGGCGCGCTGCGACAAGTTGGGACTCGCCTGTCTGCAGGATGCCAAGGATAAGTTGGAGGCTCTCAAAGCGTGGCTCGGTGAGCGGAAGATCGAAATGGCGAGCGTGGTCTTCGTGGGGAACGACGTAAACGATCTGAAATGCCTCCAGGCCGCGGGGTGCGGCGTCGTTGTGGCCGACGCCCATCCGGAAGCCCAGGCGGCGGCGCGGATCATCCTCTCGTCCCGCGGGGGGAGAGGCGCCATCCGTGAGATCGCGGAGGAACTGATTGGACATGAGGTGTGAATTGGCAGTGAATCGGCTGGTCAAAATCAACGGTCGCGCCATCGAGGATGGCTTTCCGGTTTATATCGTCGCGGAGGTCGGCATAAACCACAATGGCGACATCAATACACTCGATCGCGCTTCGTGGGGAACCGACCAGGCTGCTTCGGTCGAGCCGCAAGGTTTCGAAAGGCTTGTTCGGGATATCCGGGTGATCGAGAAAGCCTTGGGAGATGGTGTCAAGCGGGTGTACCCCAGCGAATTGCCGTCGTTGCAGAAGCTCAGAAAAAAACGGGAAATGGAGACACAATGAGCCAGGATTCCGTGTTCGTCATTGCCGAGGTCGGGATCAACCACAACGGGGACGTGGGCATCGCGAAAAAACTGATCGACATCGCAAAGGAGACCGGGTGCGATGCGGTCAAATTCCAGAAGAGGACCATCGATATTGTCTACCCCCCGGAAGTGCTGGCGGCCCCAAGGGAGAGCCCCTGGGGGACCACGACGCGGGTGCAGAAGGAGGGACTCGAGTTCGGCGAGGCGGAATACGCCGACATCGACGCACATTGCAGGAAGGCCGGCATCGACTGGTTCGCCTCCGCCTGGGACCTTGAGAGCCAGAAGTTCCTCCGTCGATTCGACCTCAAATACAACAAGATCTCGTCGGCCATGGTGACGTACCTTCCGCTGGTGGAGATGGTGGCCGAAGAACGGAAGCCCACCTTTATCTCCACGGCGATGTGCACCTTCGACGAGATCGACAAGGCGGTCGGCATCTTCAAGAAGAACGCCTGCCCCTTTACCCTCATGCACTGTGTCGCGACGTACCCTGCAAAGGACGACGAGCTCAACCTCCTCGGCATCAAGACATTGAAGGAGCGTTACCAGTGCGATGTAGGATACAGCGGTCATGAGGTCGGCGTTGTCTCTTCCGTGCTGGCCGTGGCCATGGGCGCCGTCGCCGTCGAGCGCCACATCACGCTCGACCGCGCGATGTACGGCAGCGACCAGTCGGCCTCCATGGAAAAGCGCGGTTTCGAGATCATGGTCAGGGACTGTCGCCTTGTGAAGTCGATGCTGGGGGATGGGGTGAAGCGGATAACCGAGAAGGAGAAGGAAGTCGCGAAGAAGCTCCGGTGGTTCGAGAACGGCAAGGTGAGATGAGGCATCGAGGTGTCCGGAGTGGAGAAGAAGTCCGTGGTCATTTCGATCATCCCCGCGAGGGGGGGGTCGAAGGGTGTTCCGAAAAAAAACATTAAACCGTTGAACGGCGTCCCGCTGATCGCCTATTCCATCAAGGCGTCGCAGCGTTCCCGCCGGATCGACCGGACGGTGATGTCGACCGATTCCGAGGAGATTGCTTCGATTGCCAGGGAATACGGCGCCGAGGTCCCGTTCCTGCGCCCGGCGGCGCTTGCCGGAGACCGTTCGACGGACTACGAGTTCGTTGCGCATGCCCTGGAGTGGTTCGCGCGAAATGAAGGGAAGGTCCCCGACTATATCGTTCACCTCAGGCCTACGACCCCTTTACGCAACGTGGCGACGGTCGACAAGGCGGTCGAGCAGTTTCTGGCGAGCCGGGATCACACGGCGCTACGGTCCGCCCACGAGATGCCGGAATCGGCCTACAAGTCTTTCGAGATCGAGGACGGATTGCTGAAAAGCGTGGGAACCGGATCTTTCGAACTGGATGGGGCGAACCGTGCCCGGCAGCAGTTCCCGAAGACGTATCAAGCGAACGGATACGTCGATGTCCTGAAGACCGCCTATGTTCTGGAGCACAGGCAGATCCACGGGAACAAGGTGCTGGGGTACGTCACTCCAGCGGTAGTCGAAGTCGACACGATGGAGGAATTCGAATTGCTGGAATATCAGATCGGCAAGGATCGGCGAATTTACAACGAGTTGTTCGGGTAAGCGCCATGGCGAACTTTCCGTTTTCCCGTGCCCCCGTCGACGTTCCGAAGGTGGACACCCGGTACCGGACGATCCATACCCCGATTCCCGCTCCCGGGACGGAAGCGATCCTGGCGGAACTGGATCGTTACGAGTCCCGGTCGATGCACGGGCAGATGCCGATCGTCTGGGACCGCGCCCAGGACTTCAACGTGTACGACATTGCCGGGAATCGGTGGATCGATTTCACCTCGACGATATTTGTCGCCAACACGGGGCACTCCAACCCGCATCTGAAATTCCGGCTCGGGAAAACACTGGACGGGGACCTGGTCCACACATATGTATACGCCCACCCCCTTCGCGCCGAATACCTGAAAAAACTGATCGATATGACGCCGATATATTTCGAGAAAGCATTCCTTCTGTCGGCGGGGACGGAGGCCACCGAAGCCGCCCTCAAGTTGATGCGGATGAACGGACTGAGACTGGGGAAGAGAAAGCTCGGCGTCGTCTGCATCGAAGGGAACTGGCACGGCCGCACGATGGGAGCACAGTTAATGGGGGGGAATCGCAAGCAGGGCGCGTGGATCGGTTTCTCCGACCCCGATATTCATCACATTCCATTCCCGTATCCATGGGTTCTCGGCGGGAAAACCGGGTCCGAGTTTCTCCAGGAGGGGCTGAGAAGGCTAGAGGAGAAAGGTGTCGATCTGGCGGTCGATGTCTGCGGATTCATGCTGGAGACGTTTCAGGGATGGGCGGCCGTTTTCTACCCCCCGGATTTTGTTCGGCAGATCAAACGGTTGTGCGAAAAGAACAACCTCCTCCTTTCGTTCGACGAAATGCAGGCTGGTTTTGCGCGAACCGGGAAGATGTTCGGTTACGAGCACTACGGGGTCGACGCGGATCTGATCTGCTGCGGCAAGGGGATGAGTTCCGGGTTGCCGCTTTCAGCGGTGCTGGGCAGCCGGGAGGTGATGGATCTGCCGGAAATTGGAGATATGAGCAGCACCCACTCCGCAAACCCTTTGTGTTGCGCGGCGGGGCTCGCGACGCTGGAGTTCATCGAGTCGAACGATCTCGTGAACGAGGCCGCACGGAAAGGGAAGATCTTCCACGACCTGTTGAACGGGATGATGGAGCGGCATTCGGGCCGGATTTCCCACGTATGCGGTCGCGGCATGATCGCGGGCGTCATCTTCCGGAACCCCCGCGACGGGAAGCCGGACGGGACGTTCCCGAGCAAGGTTTCCGAGAGGGCGATGCAAAAAGGATTGCTGCTCGTTCATACCGGCAGGGAATCGATCAAGGTGGCCCCCCCCCTGACGATCCCCGAAGACGCGCTCCGGGAAGGGGTCGAGGTGTTCGAGGAAGCGATCTCCGAGATCGAGCGGGAAGAGGAGCGGTGAAGGCGATCCGCCATTTCGGGATCGTCGTCAGCGACCTGGACCGGGCGCTGGGGTTCTACGAGGGGTTGCTGGGCCTGAAAGTCTCGAAGAGGATGGACGAGTCCGGGGAGTACCTCTCCCGGATCACGGGCCTTGCGAACGCACGCGCAACGACCGTGAAGCTCGCGGCGGACGACGGCAACCTCGTCGAACTTCTGCTGTTCCAATCCCACCCGAGGAAGCCTTCTTCCGGCAGGGAGATGTGCGGGATCGGCGCCTCGCATTTGGCATTCACCGTCGATGATGTCGAGGATGTGTTCAGGCGGCTTTCGAAGGCGGGAATCGCATTCCACGCACCGCCGCAGGTTTCCCCCGACGGATACGCCAAGGTGACGTTCTGCAAAGACCCCGACGGAACACTGGTCGAGCTCGTCCAGGTGCTCCAGTCCTCGTAGATCCTTCCCCATGATGAAAAAGGATTACCTCTCCGTCGTATACGACGAATCGCGGACTCCCCGCACGAGCTATCCCGGCCGGCTTTCGGCGTACCTGATGGGGAGGTTCGGGCTGAAGGCGGGGGACCGGCTCCTGGAAATCGGCTGCGGCCGCGGGGACTTCCTGGCGGCGTTCCACGAAGCGGGGCTTGCGTGCGCCGGGGTGGACCTCGAAGCCGCCAGCAGGGAGTCGCTGAAGGAGTTCGACGTCAAGGTTTGCGATCTGTCGCGCGACGCCCTTCCTTTCCCGGACGAATCGTTCGACGTCGTGTACCACAAGTCCCTGATCGAGCACCTGGCCGACCCGGACCACCTGATGAAAGAGACATGGAGGGTGTTGAAGAAGGGCGGGAAGACGATCGTCCTTACCCCGGACTGGGTCAGCCAGATGCGAAATTTCTACGAGGACATCACCCACCGCAGGCCGTACGACGTCACCGCCCTGAGGGACACGCTGGCGATGTCGGGGTTCGACGGAATCGTCGTGGAGAGGTTCGCACAGCTCCCGGCTTTGTGGAGGAGCAGGCCGTTGAATCTTGCGGCGGGCCTCCTGCGGCTCTTCCTCAACGTCCATGCGGCCAGGTATCTCACCGAGAAGACCCACGCGAAATTCTTCCGTTGGTCGGTGGAGCTCATGGTGCTGGGGTACGGCGAGAAATGAGTCCGTTTCCCGTCGGCATCATGCAGGGGCGCCTGTCGCCGCCCACGGAGAACCGGATCCAATCCTTCCCGAAAGGAACGTGGCGCGAGGAGTTCCCCAAGGCGAAAACCGCGGGCTTGTCGCACATCGAGTGGATCTTCGAGCGGGACGAGTGGGATAAGAACCCGCTCTCGACGGACAAAGGGATCGAGGAGATCCGGGAGGCGATCCGCACGACCGGTGTCGGCGTCGTTTCCATCTGCGCGGACTACTTCCTCGATGTCCCGTACCTCTTGGCGGACGTCGACGGGAGAAAGGAACTGCGGGAAAAACTCGAATGGCTGGTTGTTCAAAGCAGCAAGATCGGCGCGCAATACATCGACCTGCCGTTCGTCGACGCGTCGGCGATCCCCGGAAGAGACGAGTTTCCGCGGGTCAGGGAATTCGTGACCCCGGCATTGAGACGGGCGGAGATCCACGGTATTACGATCGCCCTGGAAACCTCGCTGAACCCGGAAGATTTCCGTCATCTCCTGCTCCTCTTCGATCATCACCGGCTGATGGCGAACTACGACACGGGGAACAGCGCGGGAATCGGCTACGGCTGCGCGGAGGAATTGAACTCCTATGGGAAGTGGATCCGGACCGTCCACATCAAGGACAGGAAACTGCACGGTACGACGGTTCCCCTTGGGACCGGGAACGCGGACTTTCCCGCATTCTTCGTCCTCCTCCAGTCGTTGAAATACAGGGGCCCCGTCGTCCTCCAGGCCGCGCGCGAAGGCGACGAGACGCAAACCGCCCTCAAGAACCGGGAATTCGTGCAACGCCACCTCGAAAGGGGATCCTGCTGAATGGACCTTCTGCTGAAGGACAAGGTCGTCCTGGTCACCGGGTCCAGCAGGGGATTGGGGAAGGGAATCGCGAAGACGTTCCTGGAGGAGGGCGCCCGGGTCGTAGTCACGGGGCGGCGCCCGGAAAGCGTGGAGGCGGCGGTCCGCGAACTGTCCGGGGAGTATTCCATCGATAACATGTTGGAGTTCGTGGGCGACCTGACCACGCAAGAAGATATCGGCAAGTGCGTCGATGCCGCACTGTCGAGGTTTCAACGCATCGATGTCCTTGTCGCAAACCTCGGCTCGGGCCGGGGCATGGCGGAGTGGAACGTCCCCGAGGAGGAATGGTCCCGGATGATGGACCTGAACTTCGACGGCGCAAGGAGAATGACAAACGCGGTCGTGCCGCACATGTCGAAATGCAGATCCGGCTCAATCATATACATCTCTTCGATCGCGGGGGTGGAAACGATCGGCGCCCCGGTCTCCTACAGCGTCGCAAAAGCCGCGCTGATCACCTACGCGAAGAACATTTCGCGGAAGCTGGCGGCGGACAACATTCGGGTGAACACCATATGCCCGGGGAACATCCACTTCCCGCAGGGAACCTGGGAAACGAAGATGAGGGAGGACCGGGAGAAGGTGCTCGAGATGCTGGAGAAGAGCGTCCCGATGAAACGGTTCGCCTCCCCGGAAGAGATCGCCTCCCTGGTGGCGTTTCTCGCCTCGGAAAAGGCGTCGTTCGTCACGGGGGCGTGCATCGTCGCCGACGGCGGCCAGACGGTCTCCACGTGAGCGGAAGGAGGCTGCGAGCATGAACACGTTGGACCTTTTCCGTCTCTCCGGGAAAACCGCCGTCATTACGGGAGGGGCCGGCCTTCTCGGGGAAAAGCACGCGGAGGCGATCGCGGAATGCGGCGGCCGCCCGGTGCTCCTGGACGTGAACGAGGACCTCGTGATGAGGAAGGCCGCCCGGATCGAATCCGCTTACAAGACCGGATGCGTCGGCATCCGGTGCGACATAACGCGGAAGGACGACCTCGAGCGTGCACGGGACCTGCTGGTCCGGGACGGCATCGTCGTCGATATCCTCATCAACAACGCGGCCATCGACCCCAAGGTGGATAAGGACGCCTCCACGGTGAACTTCAGCCGGCTGGAATATTTTCCGCTGGAACAGTGGAATCTGGAGATCGCCGCCGGCCTTACCGGCGCGTTCCTCTGCGTGCAGGTCTTCGGGGACCCGATGGCGAAACGGGGATCGGGGGCGATCCTGAACATCGCCTCGGATCTCGGGGTCATCGCTCCCGACCAGCGTTTGTACCGGAAGGATGGTCTTGCGGAAGAGATGCAGCCGGTGAAGCCGGTCACCTACTCCGTGATCAAGCACGGGGTGATCGGGCTCACGAAGTACCTCGCCACCTACTGGGCGGACCGGAACGTCCGGGTGAACGCGCTCTGCCCGGGCGGCGTTTACACGAACCAGGAGGAGCGGTTTGTGAAGCGCCTCTCGTCGCTCATCCCGATGGGGCGGATGGCGGGAAAGGACGAATACAAGGGAGCGGTAGCGTTTCTCGTCTCCGACGCCTCCTCCTACATGACGGGCGCGACCGTAGTGATCGATGGCGGAAGGTCGGTGTGGTAAATATCACCCCGCATCAATAGTGGCATTAAGAACCGACATCATCTCCCGTCGGTACGATGACGACCGTGTGCCGCTGGATCGACCGAGCGTCGTCCAGCAGGAAGAGATCGCCAGGTACATCGAGCGTGTCGCGGGGAAACAGTACCGGATCGTGGAGGTCGGGGAATGCACGATCTGCGGTTGTTCGGACGGAACCGTCGTTGCGAGGAAAGACCGGTACGGAATACCGATGGAGACGGTCGTCTGCGATCGCTGCGGGTTGATCTACTCAAAAGACCTCCTCGACGCCGATTCCTTCCGACGGTTTTACACGGAGCAGTACCGGGATATGTACGAGGGAGTCAGGTTTTCGCTGGACGCAAAGGATCTGGACTCCTATTTTTGTGCCCGTGGTCTCGGTCCCCGGTTTACCGCGAATATCATCGCCCTCAGTGGGCTCCGCCCAGGCGCCACGATCCTTGAAATCGGGACGGGCGGGGGGTGGAACCTGTTGCCGTTCAAAGAGAGGGGTTTCACGGTCCGGGGATATGACTACGACGACCGTTTCCTCGACGCCGGGAGAAGGAGGGGCCTGGATCTTCGTCGGGGAAGTATCGGGGATGCAATTCGGAACGGGGACCGGGCGGACCTTGTCCTTCTTGTGGACGTGATAGAGCATCTCGTGGACCCCGTCGGGGATATGAAAGAGATCAAGAAGCTGTTGAACAAGGGAGGCGGGGTATTCATAAAAACACCCGGCCTGAAGGCGAGTTACTACGGCCGTGCCGAGGGGGATTTCCTCGGAAATCTCCAGAACGCTCACCTTTTCCTGTTCGAAAAAGCAACGCTTTAGATGTTGATGCAGAAAGCAGGTTTTCAACCTGTCGTATGCGGCGAACAGATTTTCGGCCTGTTTCGGCCGGTCGACCATCCGACCGGTGGTTTTCCCGAGAGCGTGAGGCGGGGCAGCAAGGTCGTGAAAAACCTGAAACGACTGGAACGGATGCAGCCATATTGGGGTGGGCTTTACAACGTTCTTAAATCCAGAGGACGGTCCGACATCTACGACAAGATCGTGCATGGTCTTGGAAGCGTTTTCAACGCACGGTATACCTTACAGGTCCTAATGGGTAGATTTTGCAATTCCTGACAGCATAGATGTCCGTACACAAATCTTTCCTGAAGAATAACCTGGTGTTACTGCTGGGCCATCTGGTCCTGTATGCAAAAGGCATCATCCTTCTTCCGTTACTTATAAAAAATGTTGGGATAAATACTTATGGGACATTCATATTGGTAACTTCATTCATCGGAATCGTGTTCGGAATATCTTCTTTCGGTGTCGGTTTTCAGTATCAACGCTTCATGCCTTCGGCGGTGGGGGTGGAGGAAAAACGGAACCTGTTTTTCCCCCAGTTCTATTTCCAGGGGATTTCCGTTGCGATTCTCACGGTCCTAGTTTTTTATTTCGGGAATACGGTGAACACCCTTTTCATAAAAACCAGCACGTATTATTCCTGGTTCCTTGTTGGCAGTATTCTGCCGGCGACATTTTTATACAGTCAGGCAACGGATTACTTCCGTTACACCCATCGCATGGGCCATTTTTCGTTGGCAACGGCGGCGAACCCTTACCTCTTCATTCTGCTCACCGTGCTCGGGGTTTTTCTGCTGCCGAAGATCGGCATGAATTACCTTCTGTTGGCAATGTCGGCATCGATCTTCGCGGTCGCCGTTCCGATGCTCTGGAAGATGCTCCGCGAGATCGGGATCGAGAAGCCGAGGCTGCGCCTGTCGGAAATCACGTCGGACATGAGACTCGGCCTTCCGATCCTGTTTTCCTACATCATCGATTTCGTCATGGCAGGAAGTGACCGATTCGTCATCGTTTATTACATGTCCGCGAAGGAAGTGGGGTACTACAACCCAGCATATACGCTGGGCGCGCTTGTGATCATGTTTCCGAAAATCATGGGGATTGCCCTTCCCCCCCTGCTGAGCAAAGCGGTAGACGAGCACGAGGAAGGAAGCGCCGAAAAACTGTTGAACAAGGCGATAAAGTTCTATCTCATGCTCGCGATTCCTTTCATCGCGGGTTGTTTCGTTCTCGGTCATTACCTGCTGATGCTCCTCGCCAACAAGGAAGTGGCCGACGCATCGTACGGAATCACCCCGATCATTGCGGTGGGGATCCTTTTTTTTGGGTTGAACATTATCCTGTCGTTCGGCGTGGCGTTCGTGAAGATGAAGACAAAGCTGATTTTCTATTCGAACGTCATCGCGGGATTGCTCGGCATCTCGTTGAACCTCATCTTCATGCACTTCTACCGGGACATTCTCATTGCTGCCGTGGTATCTCTGGTTAGTTTTTCGATCTCGTTCCTGTTCCTGAACTACAATTGCGGAAAGTTGATGAAGATTGTTTACGACAAGGTCTTCCTGTTGAAAGTGTCGCTTTCCAGCGTGGTCATGGGATTGTGTCTGCATCATGCGATGAGGATCGTCGAAAAGCCCTCCGTGGTGTTCCTCCTTCTGATCCCCACGGCGATCATCCTCTATGTTGCAGTTCTCTTTCTCCTTCGGTCCTTCGATGAAGACGAGATCTCTTTTCTGAAGTCTTATCTCGCACCTCCCTCCCCGAAGCAAACCTGACCCGTGCCTTCACTTTTCGTATGCCGGCGGGGAAAGGATTATCCCCTCATCAAAATGGTTTCCGCCGGTAATTGCGATAAGATCCTGGTCGCAACAGATGACTTCCGCGTTCAACGGGTAGCCTCCAAGGATGCTCGCGTCGCGGAAGTCCTTCCGATCGAGCAGATGGAATCGATGTTCTCCGTCGCAGACGACGTAATGAGAATTAGAGCAAGGGTAAACGAATGGTTGACCCGATCGAACTGTGACATCCCAGGCTATCTTCTCGAATGGATCAAGTGGACCGAAGGTGGCGACACGACACAGCGGATACAGGATGCCTTGCTGCTGGTCAACTCCTACAAGGCTCTTCTTTCAAGAGAAATTCGGGAGGTTGTCCTGCCGAGATCCATCCAGACAATGTGGGAGGATGACATCCTTCTGGAAACGGCAAGGACCGAGGGGATAGCCGTGCGAGAGGTCATAAGCTTCCGATATCGTCTTGGGGTAGTGTTTGGTCTTTGCGCAGTAAGAAGAAAGATCCTCGGCAAGGAGCGGCAGCTGTATCTTTTCGGAAACGTCATCACGCTGTTGAAAGCCCTTTCGTTGTTTGGGCGAATTCTTCGGTGCAAGTTGTCTACCCTGGGAGAGCCGAAGGCAGCCCACAAGCCTGGGAATGTCGTATTCCTGTTGGCCAGCTCTGCTGACAAACATGTCGCAAATGCGGCGATCGTCATGCGTGAGTTCGAGCGAAGGGATGGTTACAGTGCAGTTGCAGTATGCTGGGACGCTCCTTGCGGGTGCAGGAAAATACAGGCGATGCAATTGGAGGCAGAGAATATAGAAGCATGGATCACGACAAAAGACGTAATTTCTTCAATGAGGAGTTACATAGACGTATTACGTCGATTCCGGGAGGAAGGGTCTCGATTCAGCGATGACACATCGCTTATTCACGAGAGTGTGCATCTGGGAGGGTTATTGCGCCCGGTTGTGAGGAGATTTCTGGCAACCCATCTCCTCTCGCGACTGTTCCTGTACTGTGCTGCGAAAAGGTATTTGGAACGGATTACTCCTGCCGCATTGCGGACGTGGGGGGAAAATATTCTGGAACCCGGCATTATTTTCCATGAGTTGTTGAAGGAGGGGCAACGGGTTGACGGGAAGAGGAACACGCTGGTCTTCGATTTTGCGGTAGGGATCAACCTTCCTATCCCCTATTGCAATATGGAGCGCAGGCCGGATCTTGTGATGCTGATCAGTGAAAAAGACAGGGATATTTATGAAATGAACATGGGAAAATCGGACAACACCGCCGTTGTCGGTTTCGGCAGAGCGAGCCTCATACAAGATTTCAAGAGGCAATTCACGGTTGAAAACTCCTTGGAAGTATTGTCGGTTCCACTCGGCAGATACAATATTTTCTATGTTCCATCCGGTTACTTGAGAGGCCACATCAGCCCGAAGGAGCATGAATCGGTAGCGACCTGCCTGATCGACTTTGCAGTGTCATCGCCCGATACTACATTTATCATCAAGCCACACCCAGCGGAATCCGAGCTGTTCTGGCAGGACCTATTGGATCACTATCGTCATCCCGCAAACGTGCACCTGATCGACAAGAGGGAATCTCCCTATCATTGCATCAACGTATCCGATGTCGTCATAACGAAATCTTCCACACTGGCCCTGGAAGCAATGGAGTTCGGCAAGGTGATCATTTCGGTGGTGCTGGATCGCGAGAAAAGATTTCAGGAGATATACGGGGGAGCCGCGGAAACTTTCACGGATTTGGACGCCCTTGTTTCCTTTCTCGGAAACATCACATCGACGGAAGAGACGTTCGAGTCTTGGAAACAGGGCCGACTCAGGATACAAGACGCGATTCGCCCAAAACTGTTGCATAAGGTGGATGTTCCCGTCGAAGAGGTGATCGTGGACAGGGTGGTTCAATCGCTTGGGGAAAGGGTGGCCGTATGAAGAGGTCGGGAGAAGTTACGTGGCGATGAACATATTTCGGGAATATGCGTCCTTCTACGACCTTTATTACGAGAGCAAGGATTACGAAAAGGAAGTCGATTTCGTTCTTGCGCTGGCAAGGCGCCACGGTTTGGAAAAACCGAAATCTGTTCTGGATATCGGCTGCGGCACGGGGAATCACGTGGTCCCTTTTTGCAGAAGGGGGCACGACGTCAAAGGGATCGACCTGTCGGAAAATATGATCGGGATCGCAAGAGGAAAAATCGCGGCCGCTGGAGTGAGCACGAGAGCCCGAGTTGAAATCGGGGATGCGACTACTTACCGGGATGGGATGAAATACGATCTGGTAACCTCGATGTTCGCCGTGATGGGGTATCTGGGCTCCAACGAAGATTTCATTGCAGGGTTAAGAACGGCACGAGCGCATCTTGATCCCGGTAGTGTGTTCATCTTCGACGTCTGGTTCGGCCCGGCGGTGCTGCATGCTCAACCGGAGACAAGGATCCAGGAATACGCCAAGGACGGAAAGAAGATCCTTCGCCTCGTGCGTCCTCAGCTCGATGTTGTCCACCAGTGGGTTTCGGTCGATTACCAGATTTTGGTATTCGAGAAGGGCGCATTTTCCGGAGAGATCAGGGAAACACACCGGATGCGTTATTTCTTTGCGCAGGAGTTGAAGTTTTTCCTGGAGACGGCAGGATTCGATCTGCTCGAAATGTGCCCCTTCCTCGAGTCCGGTGCGGCCGTTTCCCTGGATACGTGGAACATTGCCGTGGCGGCGAGGGCCGTATCTCTGCGAACATGAAGGAAACGAAAATGGTTGAGCGTATCGAGCACGGTGAGCGCCTCTTGGCGATCATCATCCCGTCGGAGTTCAAGAGGGCGGAAATAGAGTTTTTCACCCCGGACGATTTTTCCCAGCAGTTGGCGTACATGAATCGCCCCGCGGGGTACAGGATTCCTCCGCACGTCCACAACAAGATCGCGCGGAACGTCCACTATACCCAGGAGACTCTCTTCGTGCGAAGAGGAAGAGTGAGGATCGATTTCTACTCGGACGAGAGGGATTTCGTAGGAAGCAGGGTATTGAAAACCGGCGACATCATTCTGCTGGCGAGCGGCGGCCACGGATTTACGATGCTGGAAGAGACAGAGATCATCGAGGTGAAGCAGGGGCCATACTCCGGGGACGCGGACAAGGTCCGCTTTGAAGGGAAAGCCGTTGAGTAAGTCGTTCATTCCCGTCTGCGAGCCTGCCCTGCTGGGCAACGAGCTGGCATATGCCCGGGAGGCGATTTCGACAGGGTGGATCTCGTCCGCCGGCAAATACGTTACGGCGTTCGAGGATGCGTTTGCGGAGTATTGCGGGGTGAGACACGGCATCTCGGCGTGCAACGGGACCGTTGCGCTCCACCTCGCCCTCACCGCGATCGGCGTGGGAAAGGGGGACGAGGTCATCGCCCCCGACTTCACCATGATCGCCAGCGCCTTCGCCGTGTGCTACTGCGGCGCGGTCCCCGTTTTCGTCGATGCCGAGCCGGACACATGGAATATCGACCCGGCGAAGATAGAGGAGAAGATCACGGCCCGGACGAAAGCCATCATGCCGGTCCATATCTACGGCCACCCCTGCGACATGGGGGCAATCGGCGAGATCGCGACGCGGCACGGTCTCGCGGTCGTGGAGGACGCCGCCGAGGCCCACGGGGCGGAATATCAGGGGAAGAAGGCGGGCTCGTTCGGGAAGGTTGCGGCGTTCAGCTTTTTCGCCAACAAGATCGCCACGACCGGCGAGGGAGGAATGGTCGTGACCGACGATGACGCCCTTGCGGAGAAGTGCCGTTATTACAGGAACCTCTGCTTTCCGTTGAAGGGCGAGAGAAACTACCTCCACGAACATATCGGGTTCAATTACAGGATGTCGAACCTGCTCGCGGCCATCGGGCTGGCGCAGGTCGAGAAGATCTCGGAGTATATCGAGATGCGAAGGCGAAACAACGCTCTCTATCGGAAACACCTGGAAGGAATCCCCGGAATATCCCTGCAGCCCGAGAAAGACGGGACAAAGAATGTTTACTGGATGAACGGGATCGTGGTGGATAGGAAAGCGTTCGGTTTGTCGCGAGATGCGTTGATGGGGACGCTCAAGGAGAAGGGGATCGACAGCAGGAGATTCTTTGTCGGAATGCATCTCCAGCCGGCGTTGGGGAAGTACGGGTGCGACTGCGCGGGCAGCTACTTGGTCTCCGACCGCCTCGCGGAGGACGGTATGTACCTGCCTTCGGGGTCGAATCTGGGGGAGGAACAGATCCGGTATATATGCGATAGCGTCAGCGAATTAAAAGGTCTGGCACCCCGATAACCTCCCCGATGATTTTTGTAATCGGTTCCGGACCTGCCGGTGTTGCCTGCGCTTTCGCCCTGCTCACCAAAGGATTGAAGGTCACCATGCTCGATGCGGGGATCGAGATCGAGCCGGAAAGATCCATGATGATAGAGGATCTCCGCAACACACCCCCGGAAACCTGGAGCGACGACAGGCTGAGTTTCATGAAGGCGGCCATCTCCTCATCTTTGCGAGGGGTGCCTCTGAAATATGCCTACGGTTCCGACTTTCCTTACCGTGAAACGGGCAGGTTTATTCCGATGCAGACGGATCGATTCGGGGCCTGCCCGTCGCTGGCCAAGGGCGGATTGAGCACCGTTTGGGGAGCTGCAATATTACCGTACAGAGACGATGACCTGAAGGATTGGCCGATCAGTTCAGCTGATTTGGCGACGCATTACAAGGCCCTATCGTCCATCATGCCTGTCGCCGCTTATCACGACGACCTTGAGAGGTTTTTCCCTATCAATGCGAGGGAACCTATTGATGGTCTCCAGGTTTCCGGGCAGACGACCCGTTTCCTTTCTCGACTCGAAGAAAATAAAGAGTCGCTGAATGCCAAAGGGTTATGGTTTGGGCATTCCCGGTTGGCAGTGCGGTCGAACGACATAGGGCAAGATAAAGGGTGCATCTACTGCGGACTTTGCATGTACGGCTGTCCGTTGAAGGCGATCTACTCGTCCGCTTTCTCCGTGGAGGCGTTGCCCAATGATAGGTTTACATATGTGGGCGACGTCGTCGTGGAACGAGTGGAAGAGAAGGGGGAAGGGGTAAAGATCATCGGCTGTTCACGTCGAACGGGAGAAAAGATTGTTTATGACGGGTCACGTGTGTACCTTGCCGCGGGAGTCCTCTCGACGACCGGAATTCTGCTGAGATCCTTGGGCGCCTACGATAAGGATCTGGTTTTGATGGATAGCCAATACTTCCTCGCTCCCTTGCTCCGGTACGAATCTGCGCCAGTTGAGAAAAACTTGCACACTCTATCCCAGATATTTATGGAAATTTGGGACGAAAATATCAGCAGGTACACGGTGCACCTGCAACTGTATTCTTTCAACGAACTTTATCTTCAAGCGATCAGGCGGATGTTGCGGATCGGGTACCCTTTGTTCAAAAGCGTCATATTGAAAGAGATTGGGCGGCTGTTCGTCGTTCAGGGATATCTGCACTCGAACGAATCGGCGAAGGTCCATGTAAGATTGATGAAAAATGAATCCGCGCGGTCGGCCTTCGGGGACGTGCTACAGGTCAAGTCCGAGTCGAATCCCAAGATTAAGGAAACCGTAAATAGAATCCTTTTGAAGTTGGGATCCTGCAGAAAGGAACTTCGAGCCGTACCGCTGTCTCCTGCCGCGACACTGGCGGTCCCGGGGCGTGGTTTTCACATCGGTGGGACGTTTCCCATGAGAGAAAGGCCCGAGGGGTTTGAGAGCGACCGTCTTGGGCGTCCTCCCGGATTCAAGAGAGTCCACGCCGTCGACTCCACGGTTTTCCCGAGCATCCCCGCAACGACAATCACTTATAGCGCCATGGCCAACGCTCATCGCATCGGCTCCGAATATGACCAAACATGAGTGATCGATCGAACAATCCAATTTGGGAAAATGGCGCAACGAAGAACGATGATGTCCGTCGCGTCTGGGCCGTGACAGGGTCCAACGGTTACGTAGGCTCGAAGATCGTGGGTTATCTGCGGAGACGAAACCAGGTCATCTATGAACTCGCACGGAAAGCGCCGGAAGGTTCCGGCAGCAGAAATTTCATCAACTTTTCGCTGGACGCCGGTGTCGATCCGGATGCTTTAAAAGGGGTGGATGTTCTCGTCCATTGTGCATACGACTTCAAGCAGAAGAAGTGGCCCGATATTCACCGGGTGAACGTGGTAGGTACGTTGCGCCTCTTCGATATAGCCAAGTCAGCTGGCGTTAAAAGGATCCTTTTTATGTCCACGATAAGTGCTTATGAAGGTGCATCCTCTCTCTACGGTAAGGCGAAACTCGAGATTGAGAGAACTGTTCTGGATGGAGGCGGTTTTGTTATCAGGCCTGGATTGGTCTACGGAAAACGTCCGGGAGGGATGATGGGCGCACTGAACAGTCTTGTCACAAAAAGCCCCATCCTTCCTGTCTTGGGAGGCGGGAAAC
>Ga0172370_10004735_pt1 | contig 18006 bp, 15 predicted proteins | sample LakKiv5m_FD_114538 | JGI IMG/M metagenome (GOLD analysis project Ga0172370, IMG submission 114538) | Freshwater microbial communities from Kabuno Bay, South-Kivu, Congo - kab_022012_11.5m | ecosystem: Environmental > Aquatic > Freshwater > Lake | place: Democratic Republic of the Congo...
CGAGGAGAGGATCGGATGCCGGACATGTTCGCCCACTATCTCGTCGCGGAGGCGGCGGCACAGCGCGCCGACGCCGGCCGGCTCCTCGCCGACGCCTGCGACGCCTACAAGGTGGGCGCCCAGGGCCCGGACGTGTTCTTCTACTCGCACCTGGTGCGCGGTCGCCGCGGTCGCCCGAACCTCGCCCACCTCACACACCAGCACCAGATGGCGGCGGCGTTCCGCAGCATGCTCGCCCGCGCCGCCGCGTCGCCCGCGAGGGAGCGGGGCGCCGCCTTCGCCTTCGTCGCTGGGTACGCCGCGCACCTTTGCCTGGACGCCGAGGCGCACCCCTGGGTGCTCTACTGGACGGGAGACATCACCGACGGAGCCGACCCGGCGGCCAGGACCGAGGCCTTCCGCCGGCACGGGATCCTCGAGGCGTCCATCGACGTCATCCTCACCCGCGAACGGTCGGACGACACTGCCTGGCTGCGTCGGCAGCGGCTCCTGCGCCTGCCGTCGGCGCAGGCGACGACGGCCGCGACGCTGCTCAGCGGCATGCTGAGCGACGTGTACGGCGTGACCTTCACCCCCGCGCAGGGACGCTCGGCCTTCCGGGCCATGGAGTGGGTCTACACGACGATGAGCGATCCGCGCGCCCTGCCCACACGGCTGCTGGGGATGGTCGCACCCGCGGTCGACAAGGCCGGCGTCGTGCGCACGCAGATCTACCCGAAGACCCCTGCGCCCGCCGCCGCCGGCCTCTACGCCGAGCGGCGCGAGTGGTGCTACCCCTCGCTGCCGGACGAACCGCGCACCGCGACGTTCGCGGAGATCCTCGAGTCCGCGACGGCCCAGACGGCGCACTGCCTCGAGGCGATCGCCGCAGTCGCCGAGTGTGACGCGGCCGTGGACGAGGCGGTGGCCGTCATCGGCGACCGCAGCATGTTCACCGGACTGCCGTGTGACGATCCGCGACCTCGGGTGGCGTTCGCTCCGGACCGGGATCTCCTCTGGGAGGGGACCGCACCGGGATGAGCGCCGGGGCCGCGTCCGGCGGATGCCGGCCCGGTGACCGTCGCTCGACAGCCCCCCGCGGTGACTAGCGCGAGTTCTTGATCAGCGCGCTGAGGAACTCGGCGTTGTTCTTCGTCTCGCGGGTCTTCTTGATGAGCAGCTCGATGGCCGCGGCGGGGTCGAGGCTGTGGAGGACGGCGCGGAGCTTCCACACCGCGGCCGCCTCGCCCGGCTCCATGAGCAGCTCCTCCTTGCGCGTGCCGGTCATCTCGATGTCGATGGCCGGGAAGATGCGCTTGTCGGCGAGCTTGCGGTCGAGCCGGATCTCCATGTTGCCGGTGCCCTTGAACTCCTCGAAGATCACCTCGTCCATACGCGAGCCGGTGTCGACGAGCGCCGTGGCGAGGATCGTGAGGGACCCGCCCTCCTCGATGTTGCGGGCCGCGCCGAAGAACTTCTTGGGCGGGTACAGCGCGGTGCTGTCGACGCCGCCCGAGAGGATACGGCCGCTGGCCGGCGTGTTCAGGTTGAAGGCGCGGGCCATGCGCGTGATCGAGTCGAGCAGGACGACGACGTCGCGGCCCATCTCGACGAGCCGCTTGACGCGGTCGAGCACAAGCTCGGTGACCTGCACGTGGTTCTCGCTCGGCTGGTCGAAGGTGCTGGCCACGACCGTGCCGATCACGGACCGCTGCATGTCCGTGACCTCTTCCGGGCGCTCGTCCACGAGCAGCACGAAGAGGTCGATGTCCGGGTTGTTGACGGCGATCGAGTTGGCCAGCTTCTTGAGGATCGTGGTCTTGCCGGCCTTGGGCGGCGACACGATCAGACCACGCTGGCCTTTGCCGATCGGACAAAGCAGGTCCATGATGCGCGCCGCCGTGTCGTGCTCGTCCGTCTCGAGGCGCAACCGCTCCTCGGGGAACAGCGGCGTGAGCTTCTCGAAGAGCGGGCGCTGGCGGGCGATGTCGGGATCGATGCCGTTGACGCCGTCGATCTTGAGGAGCGCGTTGTACTTCTCGTTGTCCTTGGGCTCACGGACCTGGCCGGCGACCTCATCGCCGCGACGCAGGCCGAAGCGGCGGATCTGGCTGAGACTGACATAGACGTCGCGGTCACCCTGGGTGAACCCGTTGGTGCGCAGGAAGCCGAAACCGTCCGGCAGCACATCGAGGATGCCGGTGCAGGGGATCGACGGGCGATCGTCACGCGGCTCGCCACCGCCGCCGCCTCCGCCTTGACGCTGCTTGTCGCGCCCGCGGCGGCTCTTGCCCTTGCCCCGCCTCGGCTGCTGACCCTGCTGCTGGCCGCCGCTCTGCTGCTGCTGACGGTCACGGTCGCCGTCACCGCCGCCCTTCTCGCCCGGCTTGTCCGTGACGGGCTTGTCGGCGGCGGGCTTCTCGGCGGCGGGCTTGTCGGCGGCGGGCTTGTCGGCGGCCGGCTTCTCGGTCGCAGGAGGCTTCATCTCCGGCGCAGGGTCGGTCGCGACTGTCTTGGCGGAAGCCTGGTCGGGCTTCGCGGGCGCGGCCTCGGCCGTCGCGGGCTTCGCAGGTGACGGATTGGTCGCGGCCGGCTTCGCGGAGAGCGAGGGGTCGGCGGGCGACGGCTCCGGGGAGGGCGCGGGCTTGCCGGCTGCCGGCACAGGCCGGGGCGGGGCGGCCGCGGTCTCCACAGCCGGCTTGTTCGGTACCGTCATCTGATCTGTCTGTTCGTCAGTGCTCATGGGCTCCCGGGACTCCTGGCATCACCGTGCGCGGCGGAGCGCCGTCACACTGGGGAGATGCCGTACGAGTAGAGGTGGATGGCGTGATGGAAGACGGGGTCCGTGCGGACTCCGTTACAGAGTATGTCATACCGCGCAAGAGATTCCCAGTACTCTCGTCGCCGGTCGAGCCAGGGGACATGCGTTCGCTCCGTGCCGGGCGGCGTGCCTCTGCCGCCGGATCCTGGTGGGACCCCCCGCCGTGGGTGACGCGGAAGACCCGGCGTCAGGTGCCGCCGGACCGGGGGGATGCCCAGTATATCGGACGGAGCGGGAGGAACTGAAGCCCCCGGAGTCGCGGCGGCAGGCGGCGGCGTCAGGCGCCGGCCTCGCCGCCTCCGGCGCCCGCGTCACCGGCTTCGCCGCCGGCGCGGCCGCCGAAGCCCTCCACGCGCTCGAGGATCGTCCCCAGCACGGAGCTCAGGTTCTCGTCCAGGCTGGCACCGTCGATGACCGGGACCCCGATCGCCTTCGCTCTTCCCACGATGTACTTCTGGATGCGGCGGATCTCGGCGAAGTGCTCCACATAGCGGCGCAGCGGACGGATCCCCCCCGTTTCCCACTCACGCACCGTGAAATTGGCGCGGTGACGGTCCCGGTCGGTGACGGCCAGCACGAACTCGAGGACGAGGGCGTCCGACCATCGCGCCGTATCGAGGTACCCCGGCACGAGGTGCACGCCTTCCACCACCATCCTCTGCGCCTCGGTGATCCCGCGCGCGATGATGGCGTCGACGCCGACGGCGACGGTCTTGGTCTGCTCGATGAACCCCATCTTGCTGAGGTCGGTCTCGCGCGGGACCGGCACCCGCACCGCAGAAGCCGCATCGAAGGACGAGGTATGGATGGCCGGCATGAGCTCCGGGGCGAAGAAGGCTCGCATCGTCTGGCGGACCATGTCGGTGCCGATCACCCGGGTGATGCCGAGCCGGTGCGCCAGTTGCGTCGCCAGCGTGCTCTTGCCGACACCGGTCGCGCCTCCGATGAGAACGATGAGCGGCGTCTCGAGACGGCGCAGCTTCTGCCACTGACGGAGGCGCCGGATGAGGATGTCGCCATCCTCCCGGCCCAGTTCGTCGCGGGCGATCCGGTGCAGGTCGGCCAGCGTGACGTCCGCCGGCCCACGGCGCCGCAGGCGCCGCTCCACGGCGGCCGCCACGCCGTAGGCGCGCTCCGGCGCGAGCCCCGTCGCCATGAGCGTCTGCGCCATCAGGCCTTTGCTGAAGGGCGCGTCACCCTCCTGGATGAAGGGCATGAGCCGCTCGTCGACCATCGTCAGCCTCCCGGCTCGTCTCCGCCGGCGCCCGCGTAGCCCGCCGGCCGGACGCGCGCCGCGAACCGGTCCGCCGCGAGCGCCGCGAGGCGGTCGACGGCCACCGCGAGGTCGCCCTCGAGGGCGACCGGCTCGTTGTCGCAGAAGACCAGTTCGCGTCCCGCCGCCGCGGCGGCCTCGGCGACGACGTCGATCGCCGCCGCCTTGATCTCGGTGAGCAACACGTCCGCCTCGGCCGCGGCGCGCTTCACGGCCGCGTACAGCCGCCCGCGGTCGGCAAGATCGCACGACACGAGGACCACGTCGGCGCCGTGGTCGTCGGCGAGCGCCTGCTCGAGCATCGGCGCGGCGCTCGGCGGCGCCGTGGTGAAGAACGCCACACGGCGCCCTCGGACGGACGTCGCCGGCCGCGGCCGGAAGACGGTCGTGATCACCTCGAGACCAGGCACGACGGTCCTGGCCGCAGCGGCGAGCGCCTCGACCTCACCGGGCTCCACGAAGGGCAGTTCGCACTGGGTCAGTATCAGCGCGTCACTGAGCAGCAGACGATAGGTGCCGAGGTAGCCGGTCACGTACTCCGACGGCTGACCGGCGCCCGCGACGCAGAGCATGGCGTCCGCGGCGACGGGCGGCACCACGGCGCCGCTGCCCTCGATGACCGCGAGCGCAGCGCCGCTCGTCTCGACGAGCGGCAGGGCGGCGCCCACGTTGTCGTCGAAGGGCGCGCCGGCGAGACCGCCGCCGCAGCGGCGACAGCCGATGGTCGTCACTCCCGCGAGCGCCGCGTCCTCGTAGGAGTCGCTGGCCGCGTGCCGGCCGGCACGCGAAGCAGCGAGGAGTTCCACCGGCCCGAGTCCGCCCGCTTCGATCAGCTCCGGCTCCGCCGGACCGCCGCGGCCCATGGCCACGACCACGACGCCGCCCCGGCTGCGCAGAGCGACGTCCAGGCGCCGCGACAGCCAGCCGCTCACGGCGGTCTTGCCGACACGCTTGCCGGTCCCGATGACACCCAGCGACGCGACGCCACGCGGCCGTGCGAACCGCTGCGGGCGGACCTCGGTGTCGGCGGCGACGTAGGCGGCGCCCTCGGCCAAGGCGGCGCTCATCAGGAGAAAGCGCTCGCGGTAGCCCACGACCGGCTCGTCGGAGAGATCGACGAGGACGTCGGCGCGCGCGGCGCGCAGCGCCGCGCGCACACCGTCGAGCACCTCGTGCACGAGACCCGAGCGCGGCTCCACGACGTCGAGGCGAGCCAGGCGGTACTCGGCGGCGAGAGCGGATGTGCCGGTGGTCTCGGACCCCGGCGCGGCGACTAAGGCGCCGCGGAGCTTCTCGCGGCCGCCGGCGAACACCCCGCCGGCGACGTGGTACCGCTCTCGCAGCCGATCGAGCGCAGCGGCCACGACGGGGGGATAGTGCTCGCCGTCGATCAGAACGACGGCGCGCGGCAAGGGCTCGCCTATCGCCCCTCCTCCCCGGGGACGGCGCAGATGTACTTCTCGAACGCCGCCGTCGACGGCACGAAGTCGATCAGCGTCTCTTCACCGTGGAACGGGTACTTGCGCACCACCCGGACCCGGTCGTCCTCCAGCCGGATCACGTTGTAGCACGCCTTGGTGTTCCCGCGGAGACGCAGCGAACTGCAGGTGCCGGCATTGACGACGAAGAGCCGCTCCAGCCGCCAGGCGTAGGGAACGTGCTTGTGCCCGCCGAGCACGAGGTTGACCCCGCACTCCTGCAGGACCTCGAGGAGGTCGCCGGCGTCGTAGACGATGTTGCGCTCGCGCCCCGTGCCCGGCACCGGCAGCAGGTGATGGTGCAGCATGAAGACCCGGAACCAGGCGGGCCGGGCGTACTGCTCCCTGAGCCAGTCGTATCGCGCCCGGCCGATCTGCCCGTGGTCGAGATCGGGCTCCGTCGAGTCGAGCGCGACGATGGTGACGCCCTCGAGGTCGCGGACCTGCCAGCGAGGCCCGATCAGCTCCTCGAAGTGCACGTAGCCGACGTTGCGCGCATCATGGTTGCCCGGGATCACCACCTGCGGCGCCTCGATCCGCCGCAGGTACTCCAGTGCCGTCACGTAGTCTTGGCGGAAGCCCATCTCGGTGAGGTCGCCGGTGCACAGCACGATGTCCGGGGCCAGTTCGTTGAGCTCGATGACGACGCGGTCCATGAGGCTCGGCACGAAGTACGGCGAGCCGGCGTGCAGATCGCTGATGTGGGCGATGGTGAGCTGCGTCATCGGGTCGGTCCCCCGTCCCGGGCTCGGGGCTGCCGCGTCACTCTACCACCACGATACGGCCCGGACCCTGCTTGTCCAGGACCGAGAAGGTGGTCTGGCCTCCCTCCCGGCGAAAGCGCAGCCGCATCGTCGTTCGGCCGACCCTGACGTCGCTGAGGTTCACCTCGCCGAGCCACTTGGGCAGCACAGGATTGTGCACGTAGACGATGTTCTCCTCGGCCTGCGCGTAGATGCCCAGCATGCCCTGGAGGATCTGGAAGAGTGCTGCCGCGGAGGTGGCCTCCGGAGAGCATGCCATCGGGAACGAGACGGGCCGGTTGATCGACTGACGCGTGAACCCGCAGAACATCTCAGGCAGGCGGGCGTACTCATGCGCCTCCGCCGCCTCGACCAGCCCCCAGGCGATGCGGTTGGACTCCTGGGCGTACCCATGCTTCTTGAGGGCCGTGGCGGTGATCGCCGTGTCCCACGGCCAGACGCTCCCGTTGTAGAAGCTCACCGGGTTGTAGCCGCGCGCCTCCTTGCTCATGGTCCGGATGCCCCAGCCCGTGAACATGTCCGGCGCCGTCAGACGCTTCACGACCGCGGGGACGTGCTCGGCGGCGATGATCCGGGACCACAGGGCGTGCCCGATCGTGGAGCACACGGTGCGCACCTGTCGCTTCTCACCGTCGAGCGCCATCGCGAAGTAGCCTTCGTCCTCCATCCAGAACCGCTCGTTGAAGGCGCGCTTGAGCTGCCCCGCCTCGCGCGAGAGGCGCTCGGCCCGCTCGACGTCGCCGAGCTGACCGTAGACGGCGGCCAGGCGACGCTTCGCGTAGTAGACGTAGCCTTGTGTCTCGGCGAGCGCGATCGGCCCCACGGCCTGCGAACCGTCGGCGTGAAGCACCGCGTCTGCGGAGTCGCGCCAGCCCTGATTGCGCAGGCCGACCCGGGAGCGACGCTCGTACTCGACGAAGCCGTCGCCGTCCGGGTCGCCGGGGCCGGCGATCCAGTCCAGGGCGGCGTCGACCGAGGCGCTGCGCAACTCGAAGCTCTCGAGGTCACCGGTCCACGTGGTGAGCTCGGCGACGAGCAGCAGCCACAGCGGCGTCGCGTCGACAGAGCCGAAGTAGGGCGTGTGCGGCACGGCGCGAAGCTCGGCGAGCTCCCCGCGTCGCAGCTCGTGCATGATCTTGCCCGGCTGCTCCTCCCGAAAGGCGCTGTCGTGCAAGCCCTGTCTCGCACCCAGGAACGAGACCGCAGCGTGCGCCCAGCGCAGATCGACCAGCAGTGTCTGCAGGCCGACGAACGCGAGCTCCCGGCCGAACGGCGCCGCGAACCACGGCAGGCCGGCCAGTGTCACGCGTTCTCCGTCCACGACCGAGGACAGCATGCGCAGGTCCTGCTGCCCGCGACGCAGGGCGTGGTTCACCTCTTCGTTGTCGGTGACGATGTTCGCGGCCCCCGACTCCCAGCGCTCGTGGTCGTGGCGAAGGGAGCCGAGCCGCTGGTTGAACTCCCCATCCTCTTCCCCGGGCGCGCCCGGCCCCACGACCCGCACGTTGTAGCGCACCACCGCCCGTTCGCCGGGCGCCAGATGCAGGCGATAGCGCGCCCGTCCCTGCCGGATCGATTCGGGACGATCGGTGAACTGCACGATCGTCTGGCGAGGCACGTCGTCGAGGCCGAGATAGGACAGCGTGAGCGTGTCTCCCTCGGCCTTCGGGTCGAGCCGCGTGCCGCGGCGACGACGGCGCACCCCGCGGACCTCGAACAGGTCGGCGAAATCCGCCTCGAAGTAGAGGTCGACGACCAGGTCGACCTCACGATGGTGATGGTTGCGCACCCTGAGCAGCTCGAACAGCCGGTCGGCGACGAAGCGAGTGCGGCGGATGTGCAGGCTCGCCTGGGGCAGAGCACGCCCGTCGGCTGTGCGTGCTTCGAGGTTGGTGAGCTCGACCGTCGCTGCGTATCCGCGCTCGGCGCTCGCACTGAGCAGCACGGGCTGGCGGCCGGCGACGGTCAGCTCGTGACGGCTCAGGTACCGGGTGTCGCGATGGTAGAGGCCGAGCGCGGAATCCTTGGCGCCCGGGATCTCACCGAGCTCGTTGGAGTACAGGAAGAGGTCGCCTTCCTTGATCGCCAGCCGCGGCGTGCGGCCGCCGCCCATCACGTACCGCTCGGCGGTCGTCGTCACCACGGGTTCGGCGCCACCTTGGCCGCGTCCGAGCACGTCGGGTTCGGGCTGTGCCTGAGAAGGTCTCACCGCTCGGCTCCCTTGATCCTCCGGATTCGCGCCGGGTCACGGCGGCGGCCTCGTGCCGCCGACGGCCGGCTCCTATCCGGTCGCTTCGAGAAACAGCCGCATCAGAGACGGGCCGTCCGGCACGAAGAGGCCGGTGTGCGACGCCTGGCTCTCGCCGAACGCCATCGCGCCGCCCCCGCCGGCGCCCGGCGACGGCTCGCTGATCACGAACGGGACGGGCCCGGCCGCATGGGTGCGCGTGCGCAGCGGCGTGAGATGGTCGGGAACGACCATGACGGCCGGATGGCCGGCGCTCATCAGGATGGGCTGGAGGACCTCCGCGTCCACGCGCTCGATGGCGCGCACCTTCTCGTGAAGGTCACCCATGTGGCCGGCCTCGTCCGGCGCCTCGACGTGCACCCACACGAGATCATGGCCGTCGAGTGCCGCGACGACGGCACGTGCCTTGGCTCCGTAGTCGGTGCACAGGTCCCCGGTGGCCCCGGGAACGTCGATGACGTCGAGCCCGGCCAGCCGGCCGAGACCGCGCACCAGGTCGACGGCTCCCACGACCGCCCCGCTGACGCCGTACAGGTCCTTGAAGCGGGGCATCGACGGCGCCGTCCCCTCACCCCAGAACCAGGCGTGGACGCCCGGGCACACGCCGGTCAGCACCTCATCGGCGCGCCGTTGCAACTCGCCGAGCCGCGCCGCCGGCGAGCCGGCGGCGACCCCGGCGCCGGCGCCCGCGGCGGCACCCGGCAGGTAGTCCTCGACCGGCCGGTCGAGGATGTCGTGCGGCGGCGTGCAGGGCACGACCGCGCCGCCGCGCCACACGAGGAGGTGCCGGTAGCTCACGCCGGAGTGGAACTCGAACGACGAGTCCCCCAGCGCGGCCTGAAGCGCATCGATGCAGCTGCGAGCCTTCTCCGTCGCGATGTTGCCGGCCGTGTGGTCCTTCATGACGCCGGCGACGATGGTGACGAGGTTGCAGCGGTAGGCGACGTCGGCCGGCCCCAGTTCGACACCGATGCTGGCCGCCTCGAGCGGGCTGCGCCCGCTGTAGACGGCGGCCGGGTCGTACCCGAGCACCGCCAGGTTGGCGACGTCGCTGCCGGGCGGCATCCCCGGCGGCACCGTCATCGCCAGACCGACGATGCCGCCGCGCGCCAGCCCGTCCATGGCCGGCGTCTCCGCCGCCTCCAGCGGCGTTCGCCCGCCCAGCGCCGCCTGCGGCTCGTCGGCCATGCCGTCGGGGACGAGGAGCACACGCTTGCGCATCAGACCCTCCTTGCCGGTGAGCACGAGCGCGCCGGATGTCCGGCGTGGTTCACCCGGCGCCGCCCAACACCATCAGCGGCAGTCCGGCGAGTCCGTCGTACTTGGGCCGGTAGCGATCGGTGTCGTAGCAGCGCGCCACATCGACGACCTTCTTGGAGGCGACCACCTCGTCGATCGGGACCGAGCCGTAGCTGCCGCCGCGCAGCGCGACCATGCGGCCGGTCTCGCCCTTGAGGATCAGGTCCACGGCGAGATTGCCGTAGGCGGTCGGCACGATGCAGTCGATCGCGTCCGGCGCGCCGCTGCGCACCAGGTAGCTCAGGTTCATGCTGATCATGTCGATCTTCTTGCCGCTGTTGTACGTGGGCGCGAGCTCCTTGATCTTGTTGCTGACGTTCTGGCCGATGCCGCCGAGCTTGGCGTGGCCGAACATGTCCTTCTCGCCGCCCATGAAGACCATCTCGCCGCCGGACGGCATGGCGCCCTCGCTGACGATGCAGACGGAATAGCCCTCGGGCCGGCCGTTGCGGTCGGCAACGAGCAACTCGGTGAGCTTCTCCATGTCGAACTCGGCCTCGGGGATCACGCAGCGGTCGGCGGCGCCGGCGAAGGTCGGCAGCAGCGCCGTGAAGCCGGCGTAGCGGCCGAACACCTCGAGAACCACGATGCGCTCGTGCGACGCCGCGGAGCTGGTCACCTGGCGGGCCATCTCGATGGTGCGGTTGACACAGGTGCCGAAGCCCATGCAGTAGTCGGTGCCCGGGACGTCGTTGTCCATCGTCTTGGGGATGGCGACCACGGGGAACCCGCGGCGGCCGAGCTCGACGCCGTAGCTGAGCGTGTCGTCGCCACCGGCCGGCACGAGGTAGTCGATGCCGAGGAACTCGAGGTTGGCGATGACCTCGTCGGTGAGGTCGTTCTTCTCTTCACGGTACTTGTCCTTGAGGTGCCCGGGCACGGCCTTGGCGGGCACGGTGCTCGGGCGGGTCCGCGACGAGTGCAGGAACGTGCCGCCGGCGTAGGCGTAGCGCTCAACGAGCTCCTTCGTGATCGGCAGCACCCACTCGCTGTTGTCGGCGCCGGCCTCACGCTTCAGCTCGACCAGACCCGCCCACCCGCGACGGATCCCCACCACTTCGTAACCCTCACTCAGTGCGCGCAGCGTGACCCCGCGGATCGCCTGGTTCAGCCCGGGGATGTCGCCTCCGCCGGTGAGGATGCCGATGCGGCCCCTCTTGCCATTCGTCATGGTCTCTCCTCTCGTGTCCGTCCCACTCAGACGTCACCCTCGACGCGGATGACGGCCGGCTCGCCGTGCACCACGTCCAATGCCGTGATCTGCTCCAGCGCCGTGAAGAACTGCGCCTCGCGCACCGGGTGCAGAAGCAGGACCAGCTCGGCCTCCTCGCCGCCCCCATCCTGCACCATCGAGTGGATGCTCACACCGTGTTCGCCGAACAGCGCGCTCACCTTCGCCAACACGCCCGGCTGATCACTCACCCTCAACCTGAGGTAGAACCTTGACACCATGTCCGCGTCGGGGAGGAACGGGACGTCCTTGTAGCACAGGCAGTTCTGGACGAAGCTCCCCTTGACGGTGTTCACCACCGAGATGATGTCGCCGATGATCGCCGAGGCCGTCGGCACGCTCCCCGCCCCGGGGCCGAACAGCATGATCTCGTCGAACGCGTCGCTCTTGAGGAACACCGCATTGTAGGCGCCCGTGACGCCGGCCAGGGGATGCGCCTTCGGGATGAAGGCCGGGTACACACGCACGTTCATGCGCCCGTCGATGAGCTTGGCGACGCCGAGCAGCTTGGCCACGAGCCCGAGACGAAGACCGTGAGCGGTGTCGGCCGAGGTGACCTTGGTGATCCCCTCGTAGTCCACGTCGCCCAGTCCGGTGCGGCTGTGGAAGGCGATGGAGCTGAGGATCGCCATCTTGGCGGCCGCGTCCTTGCCACCGACGTCCTCGGTGGGGTCGGCCTCGGCGTACCCGAGGCGCTGGGCCTCTTCGAGCACGTCGGCGTAATCCGCCCCGGTCTCGGCCATGGTGCTGAGCATGTAGTTGGTCGTGCCGTTCACGATGCCGAAGATCGTCTCGACCTCGGCCGCGACCAGCGACTCGCGAAGCACCTTGATCACCGGCACCGCGCCGACCGCGCTCGCCTCGAAGCGCAGATGGACACCGCTCTCCTCGGCGGCGGCGAAGAGCTCGGCGCCGTGCTGGGCCAGCAGCTGCTTGTTGGCAGTGACCACGTGCTTGCCGGCCCTGAGAGCGCGGAGCTGGAAGTCGAGCGCCGCGCCGACCCCGCCGATCAACTCGATGACGATGTCGATGTCCGGATCCTCGAGCACGTCTTCGAAACGTGTCGTGAGCAGTGAGGGGTCGAGGTCCGGGTGCCTGAACCCGGGGTCCTTCTCCAGCACGCGCCTGAGCCGCACCTCCTTGCCCGTCGCGAGCGTGATGTCCTCGGCGTTCCTCGCAAGGAGCTTGCCTACACCCGACCCGACGGTGCCGTACCCGAGGAGTCCTATGCCGACCTTATCCACTGTGGTGCCCTCCGGGTCCGTGAATCGTGCGGGGCGCGAGGGGGAGCTGCAGTCGAAGCACGTCGTCCCAGGTCTCGCGTTCGATGATGACGCGCGCGCGACCGTCGCCGACCAGCACCACGGCCGGACGCGGCTGCGCGTTGTAGTTGTTGGCCATCGCGTAGCCGTAGGCGCCGGTGCCCGGCGTCACCAGGATGTCGCCGGGCTCGGGCGGGGCGATGCGCACATCCCGCACCAGCACGTCGCCCGACTCGCAGTGCTTGCCGGCGATGGTGACCACGTCCGTCGCCGGCACCTCCGCCTTCGAGGCGAGCATGGCCTCGTAGCGCGAGTCGTACAGCATCGGCCGGAGGTTGTCGCTCATGCCGCCATCGACGGCGACGTAGGTGCGGACCCCGGGGATCACCTTCACGGTCCCCACAGCGTAGGCGGTGACCGCGGCCTTGCCGGCGATGCTGCGGCCCGGCTCGACGAACAGCCTCGGCATGTCCATCCCGTGCCGCTCGGCACCTTCGCGCACCGCGGCGACGCTCACCTCCGCGAACTCGGCGATGGAGCTGGGCCTGTCGGCCTCGGTGTAGCGGATGCCGAGACCGCCGCCGATGTTGAAGATGCGGCATTCGAAGCCGAACTCCCGGCGCCAGTCGTCGAGGGCGCCGAAGAGGACCTCGACCTCACGCCGGTACGAGTCGAGGGCGAAGATCTGCGACCCGATATGGGCGTGGACACCGACGAGCTCGAGGTGAGGCGCATCGCGGAGGCGGCGCACCGCCTCTTCGGCGAGGCCGTCCGCGAGCCCGAACCCGAACTTGCTGTCCTGCTGACCGGTCTGCACGAAGTCGTGGGTGTTCGGGCGCACGCCGGGCGTGACGCGGACGAGCACCTGCTGGACGCGGTCGCGCGCGGCGGCGGCGGCCTCGAGCCGCGCGATCTCCTCGAAGGAGTCGACGACGAAATGGCCGATGCCGGCCTCGAGTCCGGCCTCGATCTCGGCCACCGACTTGTTGTTGCCGTGGAAGTAGATGCGCTCCGGCGGGAACGCCGCAACCCGGGCCGCAGCCAGCTCCCCACCGGTCGCGACGTCGATCGAGAGGTCCTCCTCGGCGACCAGCTCGGCCATGGCACGGCAGCTGAAGGCCTTGCTCGCATACACGATCTCGTAGAGACCGGTGCGCGCCGAGAAGGCGGCATGATAGGCGCGACACTGATCGCGCAGCGTCCGCTCGTCGTAGATGAAGAGCGGCGTCCCGAACTCGTGCGCCAGATCGACCACGTCGCACCCGCCGATCTCAAGGTGGCCGGCGGCGTTGTGGACGCTGGTGTGCGGGTAGATGAGCGTGTGCGTCACGGCCGCGCGTCCGCCTTCAGAACTCGATGCCGGCCCGAGCCTTGACGCCGGCATCGAAGTAGTGCTTCAGGGGGCGCATCTCGGTGACCAGGTCGGCCGCCGCCACAAGCTCGTCCGGAGCGCGGCGGCCGGTGATCACCAGCTCGACGGCCTGGGGTTTCTCGGCGATCATCTCGAGCACCCGGCCGACGGGCACGAGCTCGAAGAAGAGCGCCGTCACGAGCTCGTCCAGCACGACGAGGTCGTACTCGCCGCTCTCGACGAGGGCCTTCGCCTCGTCGAACCCCGCGGCCGCGGCAACGAGATCGTCGTCGGAGACCTTGCCCTTGTACACCCAGTGGTCGAGTCCGCACTGCCGCACCGGCACGCCGAGCTTCTTCAGCGTCACGATCTCGCCCCACGTCGGGTCCGACTTCATGAACTGCAGCAGGGCCGGCCGCAGCCCCTGGCCGAGGGCCCGCACGATCAGGCCGAGGGCGGCCGTCGTCTTTCCCTTGCCGTCGCCCGTGTAGAGCTGGACGTACCCCTGGTTCAGCCGCGCCACGAGCGCGTCACTTCGCGTAGTCGAAAAAACCGGCACCGCTCTTGCGGCCGAGCTTGCCGGCGGCGACGAGCTCACCGAGGATCGCCGCCGGATGGTACTTCGGGTCGCCGATCTCGCGTTCGAAGGTCTCGAGCACGGCCTTGGTCGTGTCGAGCCCGACGAGGTCGGCGAGCGCCAGCGGGCCCATCGGCCAGTTGGTCCCGAGCTTCATGCCGGTATCGATGTCGGCGGCGCTGGCCACACCCTCGGCGAAGGCGTTCGCGGCCTCGTTGATCATCGGGAACAGGATGCGGTTGACGACGAAGCCGGGCGAGTCGTTGACGGTGATCGCCGTCTTGCCGGCCGCCTCGGCGAAGGCGCGGGCGGCGGCGACCGTGGCGTCGCCGGTGCGCTCGCCGCGGATCACCTCGACCAGCGCCATCACGGGCACGGGGTTGAAGAAGTGGATGCCGACGAAGCGCTCCGGCCCGCTGACGAAGGCGGAGAGCGCGGTCACCGAAAGGCTCGAGGTGTTCGTGGCGATGATGGCGTCCGGACGCAGCAGCGACGATGCCCTCTCGAAGAGGCCCCGTTTGACGTCCATCGCTTCAGGCGCCGCTTCGATGAAGAGATCGGCGTCGGCGCCGGCCGCCAGGTCGGTGCCGGTCGCGATCCTGGCCAGGGCGGCATCGCGGTCGGAGGCGTCCATGCGACCCTTCTCGACGAGGCGGCCCAGGCCCTTCTCGATGCCGGCCATGCCGCGCGCGACGAACTCGTCGGCGATATCGACCATGACGACGTCCAGACCGGCCACCGCCGAGACCTGGACGATACCGGCGCCCATCTGGCCGGCACCTGCGACGAGCAGCTTCTTCACGCTCACGGAATCCTCCTTGGATCAAGCGCACGCGGGCCGCCCGTGCCGCCCGCGTCGCGACGATAGCACTCGGAAAGGCGCTGCCCATGCTACCGCAGGCGACGCGGCCGCGTCACCGCCGGGGATGCCGCGGCGGGGCCGGCGACGACGGCGCCGGCGGCCTGCTACCATGGGCCGCATGGACGCACCGCCGAAGATCATCAGCTGCGAAGTGCTGCGCAACGAGGTCGAGAGCGTCAACCCCGGCTTCGAGGTCGAGTTCTTCGAGGGCGCGCTGCACGACTACCCGGACAGGCTGCGCGCCGCCGTACAGGAGCGCATCGACGCGACCGACGGCCACCGCGACATCCGCCTCTGCTGCGGCCGCTGCAGCAACGGCACGGTCGGCCTCAAGGCCGGCCCCCACCGCCTCACACTGCCGGCGGTCGACGACTGCATCTCCCTGCTGCTCGGCTCGAAGCGGCGCTACCTCGAGGAGCACGGGCGCCAGCCCGGCACGTACTACTACACCCGAGGCTGGATCGACTTCATCCGCGATCCCTACAAGGAGTACCTCGAGATCGTGCCCAAGTACGGCGAGGAGAGAGCGTCGCAGGTCGCGCGGCTCATCATGGAGCACTACACGCGCTTCGCCGTCATCGAGACACCGGGCGTGGCCGGCCTGGACGGGAAGCGGGGGTATCTCGAGACCGTGAGCGCGTTCTACGGACTGCCGATCGAGCACCTCACCGGCTCACTGCGCTTTCTGGAGAAGCTGATGACCGGACCGCACGACGAGGAGTTCCTCGTCGTCGAACCGGGCGATGTGCTCGACGAATCCCGCTTCTGGGAGCTCGCGGAGGTCTGAGCGGACCCTCAGGAGTCGTCCGGGGTGCCCCTCGGCGGATCCTCCGCCGCCGGCTTCTTCACCGCACGCTTCTTCGCCGCCGGCTTCCTGGCCGCCTTCTTCCGCGCCGGCGGAGTCTCCTCGGGCGCTTCCTCGACCGGCGCGACGGTCTCGGCGGCCGGCTCCCCGGCCGCGCCGGCGGACCCGGCGGCGGCGGATCCCGACGACTGCACGGCCTGGGCGTAGCTCAGTTGCATCTGCGCCAGCGTGCCGTGGAGGTCGCGAGTGCGCTCCTCTCCGAGCTCGCGCTCGATCACGCCGAGCGTCGCCCGCAACAGCTCGATGGAGAGACGTGCGTCGGCGAGGTCGCGCAACGAGTGCGTCTCGTCGGTCAGGCCCATCTTCTGATAGCCGAAACTCACGAGGCCCACCATCATCTCGTAGGCCAGGTCGAACGCGTGCACGCTCTTGAGCTGCTCGCGGACCTCGCGGGCGCGCTCGTCGTCGGTGGGAACGCCTTCCGGCGCAACCGTATCGCTCATGTCTGCTCTCCCTGCGAGTCGGCGGTGGGCACGAGAGAACTGGCGCGCGCGTCGGCGACCTCACGCGCCAGGATCGTCCGGAGGCTCTCGCCTTCGAGGTGCGCCCGGACCTGCTGCTGAGCACCGTTGCCCTCGCGCAGCATGCGCTCCACGTCCCCCAGATGGGGAGTCAGCCCGATGGCATCGGCGTGGGGCGCCGCGAGCTCGACCAGACGGCGCACGGAATCGGCGGCCGGTCGCTCCTCCCCCGCCTCCCAGTCGACCAGCTTGCCGTCGAGCCCGTAGCGGATCGCCCGCCAGAGGTTCTCCTCGATGTAGCGGGTCTGCAGGATCGGCAGGGGACGGCCCTCGTCGTAGAGGCGTGAGAGGTGGGCGACGAGGCCCACCGTGAGCGAGGAGATCGCGAGACTCTGCCAGGCCGAGGTCTGGGCGTCGCAGATGCGTATCTCGACGGTGCCGAAGCGGTGATGGGGCCGCACAGCCCACCAGATCTGCGTGAACTCCTGGATGCAGTCTGTGTCGATGAGCTGCTCATAGAAGCGCCGGTGCTCGGCCCACGAGCCGAAGACGTCCGGGATGCCGCAGCGGGGGAACATGCGCAGAAACGTCTGCGTTCGTACCGAGTGCAGCTCGGTCCAGACGTCCTCGATGAACGGCGAGTTCGCCGAGAGCGCGAGGATGTGCGGCAGGTACGTGCGCAGGGAGTCACACACCGCGACCGCCCGGTCGAGACCGCGGACCCCCACGTGGACATGCGCGGCCCAGGTGTTGTTGCGCCACGCCACGTACTTGAGGCGCTCTTCGACGAGCCGGTAGTGCGGCGTGTCGATGATCTGCTGGTCCTTCCAGGCCGAGAACGGGTGCGTGCCCGTCGAACCCAGGGAGTAGCCCACCCGGTCCGCAAGGGCGAACAGCTCGGCGCGGTTGAGCAGGAGCTGCTTCGCGGCCTGCCCGAAGTGCAGGCTCCTCGGCGTCGACACCTCGATCTCCGAGCGCAGCAGTTCGCCGGCGGTGCGCTCGTGCAGGCGAGGCGGCGCCGCCCGGCAGAGAGCCTCCGCGCCCGGCGTCAGCTCGAGCGTCTCCGGGTCGAGGATCTGGAACTCCTCTTCGAGGCCGAGGTCCAGGTCGTGGGCGTTCTCGAAGCGGGCCTCGACTTCCTCGAAGTAGCTGTCGTGGTGGGAGGTCATCGCGGTGCACTCTACCGAATGAGACCGTGATTGACACCTGCGGGCGTACGCGCGAGGGGCGGCGGTGCTTCCGCACCGCCGCCCCTCGCGGAGGATCGACCTCTTGTCTCGGGCCGTCCGGTCAGACCCCGAGGATCGTCTTGGCCGTGGCCACGGCCTCGATCGCGTCCTCGGCGTAGCCGTCGGCGCCGATCTCGTCGGCCCAGGCCCTCGTGGTCGGGGCGCCGCCGATCATCACCTTGACCGAGTCGCGCAGGCCGGCCTCCTTGAGCGCCTCGATCGTCTTCTGCTGGTTGGGCATCGTCGTGGTCAGCAGGGCGCTGAGCAGGAGCAGGTCGGGGGACTCGGCCTTGACGCGCTCGACGA
>Ga0172370_10004736_pt1 | contig 18006 bp, 14 predicted proteins | sample LakKiv5m_FD_114538 | JGI IMG/M metagenome (GOLD analysis project Ga0172370, IMG submission 114538) | Freshwater microbial communities from Kabuno Bay, South-Kivu, Congo - kab_022012_11.5m | ecosystem: Environmental > Aquatic > Freshwater > Lake | place: Democratic Republic of the Congo...
TAAAATCAATGAATTGGCTGGGAAAAACAATATTGCCCGGCTTGATTTCTTCCCTCAGCGAGCCGACTGCAGTCGTGGCAATGATATGGGTGCAGCCCATTTCCTTGAGAGCCAAGATATTGGCCTGATAGTTTATCCGACTGGGAGGAATGTCATGATTTCTGCCGTGGCGCGACATGATTACGACATCGACTCCGCCGATCTTGCCGGCAGTGAGCGGTGATGACGGCATGCCGTATCTGGTAGAGACCGTTATTTCCTGATAATCCTCGATTATTTTCGGATCATCCAAGCCCGATCCGCCGATTATTCCGATTTTGATCATAAGTTTATTCATCAATTTTCTTCGGCGCATCAATCTGCAATATCTCTATCGCGCTTTCGGCGCCGGTAATCTTCACGATGTCCTTGTCTATCTTTTTTAATTCCTTGTCCGCGGTATTGTAAGCATTGACGGTAGTAGCCAAGCCGCTTCCCACTTTCTTAAAATAATCATCATAAGCTGAAACATGCTTCTGCAGCATCTCAACTCTTTTTATGATATCTTTTGTCTGCTCTTCGATCCTGAGCGCGCGCAGTCCTTGCAAGACTGTCTGCAGATAAGCGGCGAAGGTCGTCGGCGAAACTATAATGACGCGTTTCTCCTTGAAGGCGTAATCGATCAGGCTGCGGGTATTGATCTTAATCGCGCCGACTTCGTTGACCAATAGATCGTAATAGATCGCTTCGGCCGGAATGAACATGAAAGCGAAATCCATCGTCCCTTTGCCCGGCTTGATGTATTTGCTCGTTTCATCGATCCGCTTCTTCAGGTCATTCTTGAATTCCTTTTCATAAGCCAATCTCTTGTCCTCATCGTCTTCATTGATGACGCGATTGTAATTGTCCAATGAGAACTTGGCGTCAACTGGAATCAAGCCGTCTTTCGTCTTGATAATCGCATCGACGATATCGCCGTCGTCGAATTTGTATTGCAAAGAAAATGCGGTCGGCGGGAGGATATTTTCTAACACCAGCTGCAAGGCCGCCTCGCCGAGATTCCCCCTGGTCTTCTGGCTGGTCAGGACCTTTTCCAGATTCTTCAACTGCTGCGAAAATCCCATGACCTGCTTGTTGGTTTCCTGAAGTTCGGCCACCTTTTCCGTCACGCCTTTGATCACATTCATGCTCTGGCCGAATTGCGTCTGCATCTGGCGCGTTGATTCTGCCAGCTTGCTGTCCACAGTCTGATTCAAACCCTTCAAACTGGAATCCATCGTCTGATTAAGCTCCTTGATCCGCTCAAACAGCAATAATGCGGACTTGTCATCCGCCGGCCGATCAGCCAGTTTTGACAGCTTCCTGCTGAATGCAAAAAACATGGCTATTATGACACCTAATAACAGCAATATCAATGAGGCGGCGAGTATTGAAAATGTTTCCATATGATTTGTATTATAGCAATTAAAGGTGAAAATTCAAGAGCTTGCGTTTCGGCTGTTCGCTTAGATACTCCTCATCTTCATCAACGTATTTGACCTCATTATCATCGTCTTACAGGCGAGAAATTCCGCCCTCCGATACATCCCAGCGCTCATAAGCCGTTACAGGCAATTCCTTGATGAACTGCGAGGGACGCAAAATATTGTCCTGGCTGAAAAGCGGATAAGTCAGATATAATTCGTCCATGGCGCGAGTTGCGGCGACATAAAACAGCCGCCTTTCTTCTTCCAATTCTTGCGGCTTGTCATAAGTCTTGGCATGGGGAAACATACCATCAGCCAACCCAATTACAAAAACGACCTTCCACTCCAACCCCTTGGCCTGATGAATCGTGGACAGGATTAATTCCTCGCTGAATTCCGTTTTTTCTTCTGTCACCGTTTCGCCCTTAAAGTTATCGGCAAGCATCGTATCAGCCAAAAACTTATCCAAACCGTCATAGGTGGCGATGAAGCTGATCAATTGCTTCAGATCATCCAAACGATCGCTGAAATTCTCAAAATTCGCTTTCAGATAATCCTCATAACCGGCAGACAAAATAGTTGCGATTATCGCCGGCAAATCGTCCTGATCCAATTTGCCGATCCTGCTCAAAGTCTTTTGCAGATTGTTCCAGCCGATCTGCGCTTTGGCGCCCAGCTTGATATCCATTTCAGAAACTTGCTTGATTTCCGAAAAATCCTTGACTTGCTGCCAGATCTTATCGGCCGTGGCTTCGCCGATCCCGCCTTGCATGGTAAGCAGCCTGAGCCAAGACACTTCGTCTTTAATATTGGCAATGATTTTCAGATAAGCCACAACGTCCTTTAAGTGGGCTTGCTCAAAAAACCTCATACCGCCTCGCATCTGATACGGAATATTGCGCTTGTTGAGCTCCATTTCCAATTCCAAGCATTGGAAATGCGATCGGAAGAGCACGGCGATCTGATTTAGCGGCAGGCCGTTTTCCCGTTGAAGATCCAGAATCCTTTGGCAGACAAAATCGGCCTGCTGATAATTATCGGTCAAAGCGGCGACGGCCGGAGCCTGGCCCTGCGCCTTGATCGCGAACAGATTCTTCTCAAATTTCTTTTCATTGCGATTGATGGAATAATTGGCGAGTGTCAGAATTTCTGGCGTAGAACGGTAATTAGCGTTCAAATGGAAAATCTTGGCCCCCTTGAAGACTTTAGGAAATTCCAAAATATTATTGACATCCGCGCCGCGGAAGCCGTAGATGCTCTGCGCGTCGTCGCCGACGACCACAACATTGTTCTGCGGCTGCGCCAGATTGGCGATGATCCTCGATTGCAGATAATTCGTATCCTGATACTCGTCCACCAGGATATATTGGAATTTTTCGCCCAAGCGATGCCGCAGATGAGAGTCATTTTCCAGCAGTTCGTTCCATTTAGCCAGCAAATCGTCGAAATCCAGCGCATTGATCATTCTTTTTCGCTCTTGATATGCTATGGCTGTATTTTCTATATAACCGATATATTCCGGCTTCAAATAATCATACCGCGATTCGATCGTCTCGCGGATGCTTTGGCATAAATTTGAACTAAGCGAGATTATGGAGTGTATGACTCGGGCCTTCGGAAAATATTTATCTTGAGGCGGTTGTCCGCCCGTGGCGGATTGAACGCAATTCTTGATTAAAGTCAGAGAATCCTCACTGTCCAAAATCGTGAAATTCTTTTCTATGCCGATACTCTCGCCATACATCCTAAGTAAGCGATTGCCTATATGATGGAATGTTCCGCCCCAGAGTCCGCGCGCATCAGTTCCCAGCGTCACATTAATCCGTTCCAGCATTTCCTTTGACGCCTTATTGGTAAAAGTGACCAACAGTATATTTTCCGGCTTTACGCCATGATCAAGCAAATACACGACACGATAAACCAAGGTGCGGGTCTTGCCCGATCCGGCGCCGGCCAAGACTAAACAAGGCCCGTCCCCCGCGGTGACGACCTCGTATTGTTCGCTATTCAATTCGGCCCGATAATCGATCGTTGACTGCTTTGGGGCCGAATCCTCGCTTGCCAATCGGTATTTTATACTCATTCAGTTTTTCTTTTTTTCAAAACCGCCAACGGCGTCTTAAATAGGATCATCAGATCCAGTTTCATGGACCAATTCTCCATATACCAGACATCCAATCTCACCTCTTCATCAAAATCCAGATCACTGCGTCCGGAGACCTGCGCCATGCCGGTCATGCCCGGCTTGATGCTCAAGACACGGCGATGGAAATTCTCGTATTTTTCCACCTCCTCAACTTCATGCGGCCGCGGCCCGACCAGCGACATCTTGCCGATAAAGACATTGAATAGCTCCGGCAGCTCGTCAATGGAAAACCGGCGGATGAACTTCCCTACCGGAGTAATCCGCGGATCATCCTTGAATTTGATCATCGGCGTGCCGGCGCGAAGATTCTCCTGCGACTTCATAAACTCCTTATCAAATCTTAAGGCGTGAGCGCCGCTGAACATGCTGCGGAATTTGAAATAAATGAATGACTTGCCATTCTCCCCGATCCTTTTGTAAGAAAAGAACACCGGGCCTGCGGAACTCAATTTGACGGCAATCGCGGTAATGATCAGAATCGGCGAAAGAATGATAATAATGATCATGGAAAAGAAAATATCAAAAATGCGCTTGGCCACCCGGCCCCAGCCTTCCAATCTGGTCTTCTTGACTTCAACGACCGGCAAGCCGGCAATGCTGTTGATCAGAAAATTGCTCACCGGAAAATCGAAGATATCGGCGATATATTTTAATTCCACATGATTGACATAGGAAAAATCATTTAATCTTTCTAATGTCTCAGCCTCCAAATGAGGCGTAGCGACAAGGATCTCATCAAACTTGTCGATCTTCGTCATCTTATTAAGCGCCATTTCCGTCGCCGAACCGAAATCTCCGAATTGATCGACGATTTTATAGCCTTCGCGGCGGGAAGTATCGAAATTCTTGATGATTTCCTGAGCCGATCTGCCCTCGCCGATGACGACGACGCGATGCACACCGATATTGAATCTGTACAATTGCTTCTGGATCATCCTGACCAAGCCGCGTCCGATTATTATGAAAATTATGGAAAAAATCCAGACAGCCAAGATAATGAAGCGGGAATCGAAAAGAGATCTGGAGAAGAAAAATATGAACATCAAGCCGGCAACCGCGGCCGAACAGCCCAAAATAACCTTGGAAATCTCATCGATCGCCCGAGTCGTGCCGCGCATGGCATAAAGCCCGGCCACAGCAAAAACTACCAGCCAGATAAATGCAAGAATCACCACCCAATTCATAAACGACCAGAAAGGCAAGTTAAAGATCACCGGCCTGATCTCCTTGATCGGCTCCCAATAACGGACATAATATGAGGCGATACCGGCCAGTACCACCATCAGGTAGTCAACCGGCAAAAGCGACACGGATACGATTAATTCTGATCGTTTCATAAAATATTTTGATAATTAGAGCATGTTCATAACCTCTTCGGCGGGATCAAGCTTGATCGGATTGAAGACTGATGCCGGATCGTTTGCTTGAGACGCCGGCTCTTCGCCGTAATCAATCACCATATCTATCGGCTGGACATTGGGAATGACAACGCCTTTTATTGCGGCTTTGCGATCCAATTCTTCTTCAATCGCCTTCTCGATAATCAGGCGATTATTGTTGCTTTCCAAGCGGTTGCGGTAAAATTCCGTTGAAAGCGCGATAGTCAAAAAATTATTATCAACCTTGACCGGCTGGCTCATCTTCAGCATCGAGCCCAAAGTAAAATTAGTCATGACCAGCTTCTGGACAATATTCGGCCACTTGGCAATGACGCTTTCCAAACTGAAATCGCCTGCCGTCATTTCCCCTTTAACCGGTTCTGATTTTTCAGCTGGCACTGCGATTTTTTCCGCCGGCTCATTGGAAACAGCAGGATTGACTGAAGGCTTGAATACCGGCTTAGAAACAGCCGGAGCCGCGAAAGAAATCGCATCGGGAACTTGGCAGGAAACCTTTTGGGTTATTTTTATGACAGCGATCTCCAGAGGCAATTGATGGATTGACGCTTGCCGGATTTCCTTGGCTTTGGTGCCGATAATCTCGATCATATCGATAATTTCCGCCCAATTGAACTTTGCCGACAATGAAGCCAGGGTTGCGCTCAGGTCATTGGAAAGCTCAATGCCGTATGTCTCCAATCGCCCGCTTGTCTTGACTAGAAGCATCTGGCGCAAAAATTCCAACAAGCTGTCGGTAAAATTGACCAGATCGACTCCGTCGTCAACCAGCCGATTAATGAGCTCTATCGCCGCCGGAGAATTTTTTTCCACCAGATAACTGACAAACGCGCTAACGCTCTCAAAATCCGATCGCGGCAGGACGATTTCCGCCTGATCAGAACTGATGTCATTGCCCAAAGACAAGACTTTAGCCAGAAGCGATTCGGCGTCGCGGACGCAGCCCTCGGAATTGACGATGATCCGCTTCAAGACTTCCTCCTCAACCTTCTTTTTTTCGCCCTCAACCACCAATTGCAGCCGTTTCAGCATCTCTTGGCCGGTCACCTTCTTGAAATCGAACCGCTGGCAGCGGGAAATGATCGTCGCCGGCACTTTATGGATTTCCGTCGTGCATAAGATGAAGATCACCGGCTCCGGCGGCTCTTCCATGATCTTTAGGAGAGCATTGAAAGCCGAAGCGGAAAGCATGTGCACTTCATCGATTATGAATACCTTATATTTCGAGCGGACCGGATTGAAACGGGAATTTTCTATGATATTTTCCCGCACATTATCTACGCCGGTGTTGCTGGCGGCATCTATTTCAATAATATCCACTGATCGGCCGGCCATGATATCCAGGCACGACTGGCACTCATTGCACGGCTCACTTTCGCCTACTTGCCTTTTCTCGCAGTTGACCGATTTGGCGAATAATCTGGCGCTCGTCGTCTTGCCCAAGCCTCGAGGGCCGCAAAAGAGATAAGCGTGGCCGATATCGCCCTTGGCCAGCTCATGCTGGAGAGTGATTTTAATATGATTCTGCCCGATCATGGCGGAAAACGATTGCGGGCGGTATTTGCGGTAGAGGGCGGAAGACATGGCTGATATTCAAATTAATTTCAGTATATTTCACTTCAATCATAACAAAAAATGACCCTCAAGGTCAAATTGAATCGGCAGGATATTCATGGGAATCTGAGCGCGTCAAAATCCCATAATATTGCCAAGACTTTCACCTTCAGGTTTTGTCGCAGCGCCCAGCCGGCCCAATTGCGACCGTTCCATAATATCGCGCAAAACCGTGCTCCGCTCCTTGCCGAATTTCAGCCGTGACAATTCCTTCAGCGGAGCGACTATCAATGGATTTGGCGAAGCGATCTTAGACGGCGGATAGCAAGCAAGATTGAATGCCGGCATGGCGGTATTGTCTATCATGATCCTGAGATAAGCATTGAATTTCTCGATATTCAACACATCATATTGGCCGACTACCGGCGCCAATTGCTTGGCGATGATTTCGCTGTCATCAACGCCGATGCGATAGACCAGCAGATTGCCGACATTGCCGAAAACGGCATCTCGAACCTTGGTATCGTTATTCTGCACCAATTGCGAAATGAATTGGTGCGCCAAACAAAGATTAAGCTTGTACTTCCTGGCTTCCGACAAGATGATGGAGATTGAATCGGTGATGAAGTTCTGGAACTCGTCAATATAAAGATAAAAATCCTTGCGTTCGGCTTCGGCGATATCGGCTCGTCCCAAAGCGGCCATCTGGATCTTGGCCACGGCGATAAGTCCCAGCAAGCTGGAATTAGTCTCGCCGATCCTGCCTTTGGATAAATTCAGCAAGATAATCTTGCTGTTATCCATGCAGTCGCGGAAATTTATGCCGTTATGCCCTTGGCCGATGATATTTCTCATCAGCTCATTTTCCACGAACCGGCCCGTCTTGGAAATTACGTAAGACAGCATGTCGGAAGCCGTGGAGCCTTTCTGAGATTGGGCGTATTCCCTCTCCCAGAAATCCTTGACCAAGATATCGGTCACATGCTCCAATTTCTTCTTACGGAACGCCTCATCAGTGAATATCCGGCCCAGCTCTACTAGCGTGCCGGGATTTTCCGTATCGGCCATCAAGGCCAAAAGCGCATTCCTCATGTAATGCTCGAACATCGGACCCGCCATGGCCGGATCAGGCAATAATTTGTAAAATATATTGATCATTTCTTGCGCCGCCTTGTCCATCTCGAAGCTATCTTTCGCTTCCAGCATATTAAGCCCGATCGGCCGTTCCACATCGGACGGATCGAATATGATCACATCTTCCAGCCTGTCTTTGGGAATATAAGGCAGTATTTCCTCGATCAATTCTCCATGCGGATCAAGCACGCAAACGCCGCGTCCGGCAATTATGTCCTGAACCGCCATAGTCGCCATGGTCGTGGATTTTCCGGTACCGGTCATGCCGATGATATACATATGGCGGCGGCGGTCGCTTTCCTTCATGCGCACCTGCATCGTCACGCCGCGATAAGCATTTTCGCCGATGATCACGCCTTCTTGAGGCAGATTCAATGGCGGCGGCAACTTGCGCGAAGACAGCCAAGCGATGCGAGGCACTTCCGTATTGGCGAGAGGCAAATGCCACAGCGATGCCATTTCTTCGGTATTGAGAACCATGCCGATAGTTTCATCGTAATGGCGATAAATATAATCATTGATCAATCGTTTGCCGTTTGACTTGACCACTCCCTTGAAGCCGTTGGCATATTGGTATGACGAGTACTGCGAAAATGCATCTATGATCCGGCGCAAATTATCCTTGGCCTGGGATTCAAGCTGCGCGAAGCAAACGATCCTGATGTTGACATCCATGCCCGCCTTGGAGGCCTTTTCTTCTATTGATTTGCCCATCTGTTCCTCCAGCGGCGTCAAGCGATATGCCGCTTCCGGCTTGTTCGGATCTTTTTTCGCGGCGAACCAATTGCTCGGATCGCCGATTATCTTGAAGATAAATGGCGAATTTACTTTAGAGAGCGCCGCCTTCAAATTCTTGCCTTGATGCATTTCCGATGCCACCTTGATCCCGTTTTTCCGCCAGCCCGGAGCCGAAGAGCGCATGACGAACTGAATGGCCGCCGTCTGGCCTTCGGGAAATTTAGACAGCAAGCTGATGATGGGAATGATCGGGTCGACATTCTCCATCTGCTTATAAGTCAAAATGGGAAACATATTCGCCTTCATCAGCTTCAGATAGCCGGCCGATACGAATCCCTGGCGATTGAAAATATTATAATCCCTGACCTCCTCTATCTGGCAGTGCGGATATTTGGAAAATAATTGCTGTTTGACATATTCCGTCAGATAAGCCGGCACCGCCATGTAAAAAGTTATGAGCGAATCAAAGCCTAAGACAGTCTCAAACGACCAAGAGTCATAGCGGCCCATCAGCCAATGCCTGAAGCCGCTATCCTCCTTCAAGCCGCCGAGATTGGCATAGAATCCTTCCACTTCGGCGATGATTTCCGACAGGGGCTTCTTTTTGGCTTCATCTTCATTCATTATCCTTTCAGGAACCGTCAATTTAAAAATCTTTTTCTGGTATTTGGCCGGATAATTGCGCTGCTGATGGAAAAACCACCGGACCGCATTCAGGGAAATAGCAATCAAAAAGATAACCAAAACAGTCCCGCTGATCAGATATATCAGCGGTTCGGATATTGATCCGGATAATGCAGGCCAATTAATGAACTGCGCTCCTGTCTCGCTCTCCATTGCTTTATGTTAAAATTCGATCTTTTTCGATTCGCCAGCCAGGGCCACGATCTTATCGGCTTTGATCTTCGCTTCCTGCTCTAAAAAAAACCTGTTGATGCCGGGAACCGTCTTGAGCCAATTCCTGATCAGCTTGACGATCTTCTTGACTTTGAATTTCGTCTTCTGATAAACCAGCTGGAAAATCGTCCTGGTCGTTTCCTCGCCCTTGATCTTGAAGGCCTTTTGTTCGGCCGGCGTCAGATTATTATAGATCTCGCCCAAATCTTCTTCTAAAACGCTTTCTATCTGCTTGTATTTCCTGTACGAATCATCAGCCGCAGGAGACGCTTGATAGCTCGAAGGCTGATAGGCCTTGGTCGGAGCCTGTGCCGGCTCGCTCTTCTCCGTCGGCGCATTTTTTATGTCCATGCCTTTTTCCAAGCTCGGCAAACCCGACTCCCGGGCGGGAATCTTCTCGATCGGCAGCGGTCTGAATTCTTTCTGATCAAGCTCCATAAAATTTATTACTGCCTTTATTATACACTATTAAAATAAATTGTGCTATAATATATTCAGATAAACTTATGCCTGATAACATCACGACATTAAAATCATCCGGCAATTCATTCGTCTGGATAAACATCATCAATGCGCAAAAGGACGAGATAGCCTATTTGCGCAAGAAATACAAGTTCATTGAGCTGGACTTGCGCGATGCCATGGGGAAAAATATCGCCCAACGCCCGAAATTCTATGTCCGCAACAAATACAGCTTCTTAATCCTGCAATTCCCGATTTACAATAAGAATACCCGCACCGTGGATGCCGCGGAAATCGATTTTTTCATCGGACCCAACCTGATAATCACTTCCCATAAGAACAATTTGCCGCCCTTGGTGAAATTATTCAATATGTGCGCAGCCGACAAGTTCCATCGCGAGCAATATTTATCGGGCGGCAACATAGCGCTGCTTTATGAGATAATCGTGAGCCTGCAGGAATATTGCTACCCGATCATGGATCACTTGAGCCTGGATGTGAAAAACATCGAGAGCAATATCTTTAACGAGCGGGAACGGGCGATGGTCAGGGAAATACTTTTGATCAAGCGCAATATTTTGAATTTCCGCAAGATAATGGAAGCGCACAAGGATGTCTTGCAAAAGCTTTCCAGGACGAAAATCCCTTATTTGCTCGCGAACGACATGAAACAATACTACAACGACCTGATCGACCATACTAAAAACATCTGGGATATGCTCAATGGGCAGAAGGAAATGATCGAAGCGCTGGAAGACACGAATACATCCCTGATATCCTTCAAATTGAACGATATCATGCGGACACTGACGGTGTTTTCCGTAATCGTCTTTCCGCTGACCTTGCTGGCGGCAGTTTTCGGAATGAATACGGTCAACGCCATGCCCTTCGTCCAAAGCCCATATGGATTCTGGAAAGTCGTGACGGTCATGATTATAGGCGCGAGCTTCATGTATGCCTATTTTAAGAATAAGCGCTGGATATGAATTATAAAACCCGGCTCGCGGTGAGTCGGGTTTTTTTGTGCGGAATATCACTCGGGATTGCGCAAAAACGTCTTCTTTGCCTTGCTGGCCTTTGATTTCAGCCATTTGACTGCGGCCGACTTTCCCTGGCGGAGCTCTTCATACTCGGAGAATTGGCTTGCCAGAATGCGGCTGCTTCGCAGATCATCTGTCGCATGGGCTTCCTGCTCGCGGCAATCATTGATCTGCTTCTGCAATTCGATCACTTGCAACTCCAATTGCCGGCGTTTGAGAGCGGTATCCAGCATCGTGCCCAGGTAATCCTTCTGTTGCGACAAGGCAGCCAGGAAATCAACAATCCGGTCATTATTCCAATAACTCAGCAGCTGATCAGCCAAGCTGTGAAATGCCGTATACCGTCCCAGCCGAGTCATGTTGTCAATCTCGGAAAACTGCAGATACAGAAGAACGCTGAGATCGGACGCCAAAGCTTCAACGGAAGCCCGCTTGAGAATCGTTTGAGGCAGAATCACTTTATCCGGCGTCACGATAATTCCCAATTGCTCATTGAATTCCAGTATTTCCGCATCAGTGCAAACGGGAATAGCCAGCAGCAATTCATCTTCTATGCTCGTTATACTGCGGCGATTAAAGATTGAATTGGCGCTTTTGATTGCCACTATGGCCACGGCGATCATGGAAAGCCAGAATCCCAGCATCCAACGCTGCCAATCAGCCTGGATGGAATCATAAGAAAAATAATTCAAAAACATGGGACTGGGATTATCCGGCGCCAGCGCATGATTGCCGACATGATGGCAATATGCTCCGAACAAGCACCAAAAAACGACTACTCCCATCATCAGCAACATCAACCAAGGCCGATAATTCCAGACGCTGAATTCATTCTTTCTGTTCATTTGCTTACCTCCCGTTTCGGTTTGGAATTGACATTCGATTATTCAAAGAACTGCGATATGCTAATCTAGCACATCTGGCGAGTTTTGTCAAGCCGCAGTAGCGGATTTGCTTATCGCTTCTTTTATATCAGCCAACGATTCTACTTTGACAAGTTTGGAGCGGATTTCCTTGGCATTGGGCCAGCCCGATACGTACCATAACAGATGCTTGCGCAATTCAATCAGGCCGTAATCGCTTTTGGCCTTAAGCGCGAACTTGGCATGCTCCAAAATCGCCTTCTTTATTCCCGCTTGTGTCATCGCCTTGTATTTGCCGGTTTTAAGATAATCGGCGCATTGCTTAAGCAGCCACGGCTTGCCATATAATCCCCTGGCCAATCCGACACCGTCAGCCCCTGTCATTTTTATCATTTTTTCCGCCTCCTCGGGCGACTTGATTCCGCCATTACCCAATATTACACAATTAGGATTTTGTTTCTTACAATACTGAACGCATTTTTTTATCATCTCATAATCAATCTCGCCGTCAAACGGCTTCTCATAGGAACGGCCATGGATCATCACGGCCGCAAGCGGCAGATCTTTCATCTTTTTCAGAAAATCATAAGCGGTGACAACGCTGCCATCCTTATTGATTGACGTCCTCAATTTGACCGATACCGGCAGCTTGGTGCCGGCCAAAACAGCCTCAATAATCGCTTGGCACTTGTCCAAATCCCGCATCAGCGTCACGCCTCCGCCGTGGCCGGCGACTTTCTTGGCCGGACAGCCGAAGTTGATGTCGATGCCGCTAAAGCCGGCTCGCTCGGCGATTTGCGCCGCCTTGGTGAATTTTGCCGGATCCTTGCCGAATAATTGTATCACCACAGGCTGTTCCGACTTGGCGAATTTAAGCATGTCCAAGGTTTTTTTTGAATCAAAATACAAGCCGTCGGCGGAGATCATTTCCGTATAGACAACATCGGCGCCGTATTTGCGGCACATCTGCCGAAAAGCGGAATCGGTAATCCCCGCCATCGGAGCCAGGGCTATGATGGCACGTTTCCCTGCGCCTGATTTTTTCCAGAAATTATTCATTATTTTGCAAATCTAAAAATTCTTCTATATCTTTTTTAATCGTAATGGCTTTGATGCCGTGCTTTTTATTATAGGCCAATTGCAAGGCTCGACGACGATTGACTTCCGTCACGGCGCGCTTGATCGAGCCGGTCAGATTATCCGCATAAAGTGTCACTTCGCCCGAAACATTCCGAGCGGCGCGTCCCATGGTCTGAATCAAGGCAGACTCGCTGCGCAAAAAACCCTCGCGATCAGCGTCCAGGATCGCCACCTTGGAAACCTCCGGCAAATCCAGCCCCTCGCGCAGAAGATTGACGCCGATCAAAATATCAAATTTGCCGCGGCGGAATTCCAGCAAAATGTCGTTGCGGGCAATCGTCTTGACATCGCTATGCAGATAATTGCTTTTGATCCCCTTCTGAATAAGAAAGGCGTTCAGATCTTCCGCCTGTTTCTTGGTCAAAGTGTTTATGATTACCCGTTCTCCCTGGCTTATCGTCTTTTCGGCTTCCTCAATAATATCGTCAATCTGCGAGCGATTGGCTTTCCTATCAAACACCGGCCGGATCTCAATCGGCGGATCCACCAGTCCGGTCGGACGGATCACTTGTTCCACCAGCTGCTTGGAATGCTTGATTTCCCAATCGCCGGGAGTCGCCGAAGTGAATATCGTCGGGCCGATCCGTTTCAAAAATTCATCCTCTTTGAGCGGACGGTTATCCAAGGCCGAAGGCAGGCGGAAGCCGTAATCGGCCAGAGTCTGCTTGCGCGCCTGATCGCCGGCATACATGCCTCTCACTTGCGGAAAGCCGATATGCGACTCATCCATGATCAGAAGATAATCCGGCTTGCCGTCAATATCTTTCGGGAAATATGAAAGAAGCGTGTCAGGCGGTTCGCCGCTCATCTTGCCGGCCAAGTGCCTTGAATAATTCTCAATGCCGTGGCAATAGCCGATAGTCCTGAGCATCTCCATATCATACTTGACTCGCCGTTCCAGCCGCTCCGCTTCCAAATACAGTTTCTTGGATTTGAAATATTTCAATCTGCCTTGCAATTCCGCCTTGATGTCTTTTATCGCGCGCTCAATATCAGGCCGCTCGGAAATGAAATGCTTGGGCGGAAAAATCACTGTCTCGTCCAATTTCTCAGTGATTTTTTTGGTCAGATGATCGACCAGCGCAATATCGGAAACTTTATCATCCGCCAGCTCAATGCGATAGACTGCCCTTTCCGAGGCCGGCATGATCTCAAACACATCGCCGCGGACGCGGAATGTCCCGCGCTTGAGTTCTCCCGGCGTGCGCGCGAATTGTATCTTCACGAGCTGACGGATCAGATCGCCGCGAGCGATATCCTTGCCGATTTCCAAATGCGCCGCCGCTTCCAGATAATTTGCCGGCACGCCGAGCCCGTAAATGCAAGAAACTGAAGCGACGATTATCACATCCCTGCGGCTCAGTAGCGCCGTTGTCGCTTCATGCCGCAGCCGATCGATCTCCTCGTTTATCATCGCCTCCTTTTCTATGTAAGTGTCGGAATTGGGCATGTACGCCTCCGGCTGGTAATAATCGTAATACGATACGAAATAATTGACGGAATTGTCGGGAAAGAAATTCTTATACTCGCGATAAAGCTGGGCCGCCAACGACTTGTTCGGAGCCATGACCAAGACCGGCTTGCCATATTGCTGGATCACATTTGCCATGGTAAACGTCTTGCCTGATCCGGTAATGCCCAAAAGCGTCTGAAAATCAAAACCGCTTTTCAGGCCATGCGTCAGCTTCTCAATGGCGGCGGGCTGATCGCCTGCCGGCTTATACTTGCTCTTAAGTTTGAATGGTTTTCTTGAAATCTTTGCCGTCATCTTTCCGATTAAAGTTATATTTGGACAATTGGCTTACTTTACTCTTATTGCGGCTGACAGTCAAGTCTTTGGCATAGCGAAACACGCTGGGAGTTCGATAGGCCGGATTTCCCTTCTTATTGCCGATTTTTGAGCGAGTTTTCATATTTTTCGGGCATATTTGAGGATATTGATTTTATCCTGCCTGATTATCTTGACTTTTTAAACCATCCATGATATACTTAAGCCATTCGTAGGATCAACTCAACTGACTTTATAAGTTAGACCTTATAAGTTAAGTAAGTGCAAAAGGTCTGACCGACGGATATTTTAAAATCTAAGTTGAAAATCAAAAAGTATGAACAATAAGCTATATGTCGGCGGCATTTCTTATGACGCCACAGATGCGGATTTGAAGGATTTCTTCTCACCTGCAGGCAACGTCGTGTCAGCTTCTATCATCATGGATCGGATGTCTGGCCGTTCAAAGGGTTTCGGTTTCGTAGAAATGTCTTCTGCGGATGAAGCTCAGAATGCTATCAGCATGCTGGATGGCAAGGAAATGATGGGCCGAAGCATCAAAGTCAGCGAAGCTCGCCCGATGGAAGATCGCCCGAAGCGCTCTTTCGGAGGCAGCTCCGACGGTTCTAGAAATCGCTACTAAGCATTTCAACAAATCAGTTCGCCTCGGCGAACTGATTTTTTTTATTCAATAAATAGACTATCTCTTTGGGCCGGAAAGCTCCAGCCAATTGATCAGAGCCGGACCGACCCTGTATCCAGGCCTAAGCCTGTATAATGAATATTTTTTATTATTCGTCTGTATCTGTCCGGGATAAGTGGAAACGCAGCTGGAGTAGCCGGCAGACTTGCAAATATGCTCATCGCGCAAGGTGAACAGGCCGTACGGATAGGCGAAATTCGTCACCGGGCGGCCGATGATCTTTTCCAATTCCTGCCGGCTCGCAATCATCTCATAACTGGCATTGGTGAAATTGGATTTTTGCATATTGGCATGATTCATCGTATGGCTGGAGATTTCTACGGCGCCGCTCTCGGCCATTTCCTTGACTTGTTCCCGAGTCAAATATCCGGGAGTATCCAGAGCATTGACGATGATATACATCGTCCCTTTCATGCCGTATTTTTTCAGTAGCGGATAAGCTGTCGTATACATGTCCTCATAACCGTCATCAAAAGTCAGGGCGATTGATTTTTGGGGCAATATTTCAGACCCTTCCATCGACTTGGAAACATCGCTGACAAAAACAGTCCGATAGCAATTATTGGCCAGAGTTTTCAGCTGAGCCTCGAATATCTGAGGGCTATGATAGAGCCAGGGCAGCTTGCTGCCGCCCGGTTCTTCGATATAATGATACATCAGGATCGGCACTCTCAATCTTACCTTTGTCAGATCGGCATTGAAATCCGGCTCTGTGGCAATGATGGATTCATTGGCGCAATTAGTCCGCTCATCGATGAATTTTTCAAACATGATCGCATCGGTTTTCGTATAGCTTATGTCATCGGCATAATCCGCCGGCTTGGCGGCATATTCTTCCGTCTCAATCATAAAAGCGCTTTTCTTATCATTCTGGCCGATCATGGTCGCCTGGCTTTTCTCTTGCAATTGAAAAATTATTAATATCGCCAGACATAAGAATATTGAAATGCCCGCTATTCGCTTATCTTTTAAGATCCGGGAAATAACCGTTTTATTTTTTAGCATGTTTAAATTTCGTAAATAGTATTTTTTTCAACGACTGCCGGTTCTAGATCCAATTTTTGCCTGATGCCATCGGCGAGCATCAAGCTTGATTTCGGCTCGCCATGGCTGACAAAGACTTTTTGTGGCCGAGTCTTATGGAACTGCTTGAGCCAATGAAGCAATTTTGGCTGATCGGCATGGGATGAATACGAGCCGATTGCCGTCACCTTCGCCTTGACTCCGATCGGCTCGCCATCTATCGTCACTTTCTTTGCGCCGTCCCTAAGCTGACGGCCCAGCGACCCCTCGCTCTGATAACTGATGATGAGCATGTGATTCTTCGCGCCGGGCAGATACAATTTGAGATGATATAATATTCGGCCGCCATTGCTCATGCCGCTGCCGGCCAAGATGACTTTTGGCGCCGGAACATGATTGATCTTTTTTGATTGCTCGCTGGTTTTGGCCAATTCTAATCCTTCGAACTTGAAGATATCATCGCCGGATTCGATCCGCTTCTTCGATTCATCGTCGAATAGATGCCCGTAGCGGCGATAAATATCCAAAGCGTTTATAGCCAAGGGGCTATCAAGGAATATCGGCACCTTGGGAATCTGCCGCGATTCCGATAAGCGGTTAAGCTCATACAGCAATTCCTGAGTCCTCTCAAGCGCGAATGAAGGAATCATCAGCACTCCGCCCTTGCCTATTGAGTCCAGAATTGCCCGCTTAAGCAGATCGATCCTCATTTCCGACGGCTCGTGGATGCGTCCGCCATAAGTCGATTCTATCACGACGAAATCAGCACCGTCAATGAATTCGGTATCGCGGATGACAGGAGCCGGCGGATTTCCCAAGTCGCCGGAAAATACCAGCTTCTTGGTCTTTAGACCATCCTTGACCCAAACCTCTATTATCGCCGATCCCAAGATATGTCCGGCATCTCTGAATCTGACGGACACATCGCTCGCCAGCTTCTGTTTGACGCCGTATTCAATGCCCCAGAATTGATTCATGGCCTGAAAGACGTCCTTTTCCTTAAAGAGCGTCAGGCCGCCATGGCGCAAAACCTCTTCTTTTATCACCTTGGCCGAATCCAACAGTATTATTTCCGCCAAGTCCCTGGTCGCGGGAGTTGAGTAAATCTTGACCCGGAAACCGTCGCGGCAAAGCACCGGCAGCCGTCCGCAATGATCGACATGAGCGTGAGTCAGCAAGGCGAAATCGATTAACTTAGGATCGAACGCCCAAGGCTCGAAATTCTCATCGCGCGCGAACCGCGATCCCTGGAACATGCCGCAATCGACGATGAATTTCGTCTTGGCGGTTTGAACCAGCATGCACGAACCGGTCACCTCTCCGGCCGCGCCATGGAATGATATTTTCATAATATGATTATTTCACCGCCACCGCCAGCGCCTGAGGCAAGACTTCAATCTCAATATTCCTCGTCAGCCTGATCTTGTCTCCGTCGATCTGGGCGGTCTTGAGGAATTTCCTTCTTTTAATCTTCAGCTTGAAATATTTGTTATCCAGCGTGAATATGTGCTTGGGCGGCTTGGTATAGAACAATACGCCTATCGCCGCTTCCGCCATCGTCCAGAATGTCTTATTGGTGACGACATAAAGATTCAAGATGCCGTCGGTAATGCTGATTTCCTTCTTCGGCGAAAAACCGTAAAAATTAAAGGCGTTAAAGACGATCAGGCTGTTGCCCTTGATCCAAAATGTCCGA
>Ga0172370_10004738_pt1 | contig 18005 bp, 17 predicted proteins | sample LakKiv5m_FD_114538 | JGI IMG/M metagenome (GOLD analysis project Ga0172370, IMG submission 114538) | Freshwater microbial communities from Kabuno Bay, South-Kivu, Congo - kab_022012_11.5m | ecosystem: Environmental > Aquatic > Freshwater > Lake | place: Democratic Republic of the Congo...
AACGCAGAGAAATATATTGTGGCTAAAGGAACAGGAAAAGCTGAGGGTACACCCTCATCGTATTTTGTGAATTTAGTGGAGATCAATAGATCAGAACTTATTCGTTGCGGTGTGCCGGAAGCCAACATAAAAGGCGCCGAGATCTGTACTAGCTGCCGAGGGGATCTTTTTTTTTCATACAGACGAGACCGCGGCAAAACAGGGAGACAAATTTCAATTGTGGGTTTCCGGCCCTAAGAAGTCCGTTTCAAGAGGGCTGCCAGACCCCGCGCCGCTTCTTCAGGCATGACGTACGTAGGGATGCCTACTTCGTGGAGGTTTGCTCTGGAAGGTCCTATTTTTCTCACAGAGCCTATGAAGCAAGCTAGAATAGGTTTTGGAAATCTTCGAGCCAAATCTATAAGGGCGTCGCTGGGGTATGGCCAGTTCTTATGCTCGCAAAATATTGCTAGCAAAACATCCACAGAGGGATCCATGAGAATCGCTTCTGCGATGTCATGGAATGGCGTAGCCAGAAAAGCCCCGGCGGCGCCGTCAACAGGATTCTTGTACACAACCGGAACAGAGGGGCCGAGGATGTCTGCTATACGGGTCAAAGTTTCCTCTTTGAGTTCCGCGAGCGTACAGTCAGGGATTTCTTGGAGAACATCCCATGCAACGATACTCGGCCCGGCCGTATGGGTGAAAATTCCTACCTTCCTTCCCTTAGGACGCTGTCCTATGGCTAGAGCCTTACAAACGGCGACCATTTCCGACGCCGAGGACACAACTTCAGCTCCTGACTGGGTTAAAGCCCCGTTCCATATTGCGTCTGAACCTGCGACAGCCCCTGTGTGGGTGACGGTTACTCGGTCGGCGCCTTTACCTCGTCCTCCTTTGTAAAAAACAACGGGTTTGCGTCTTGTAACGCAGCTTATCGTATCCATAAGCTTCCTGGGGTCGGCGCACCCTTCTGCAAACATGCCAATAACATTGGTATGAGGATCCTCAGCCAGATATTCCAATAAAGTGTCGAATTCTAGATTGACGCGGTTGCCGACTCCTATCCATTTTGAAAAACCAAGCCCTTCATCGTCAGCCTTGCCCTTGAGAGCAAGCCCGATGCCTCCACTCTGACTCAGAAACGACACAAAACCCCGATGAAGGAGGCGAGGATAGAATGTGACGTTTAAGTCCGCCCAGGTGTTCAAGAAGCCGAGCGTATTTGGTCCTACTACTGGCATATCGCCGGCTGCGTCTAGTAAGTCATTTTGCAGTTTTGAACCATCGGGTCCCATCTCTGCGTAGCCCCCCGCGATAATGCTAGCGCCACCGACGCCCATCTCGCTTGCTTTACTAGTCACCTCGACCGTGGAGTATTGGTTAAGAGCGATTACAGCTAGGTCGGGGACCTCAGGCAATTGATCTAGTGAACGATACACGTCGATACCTAACACTGTCTCGTGGTTAGGGTTTATCGGATAAATCCGGCCCTTAAAATTGCCGGTGACTATGCTGTCCATGATAGCGTGGCCGACCTTGTCGGGTGCCTTTCCCGCGCCGATCACGGCTATTGACGAAGGATAGAACATCCTATCTAATCGCTGTCGAAGAGTATCGTCCATAAACGTTACCTTTCATGCAATATCCGTGTGATTACCTGCTCGTTGTGGTGAAGAGCACCTCAAAACAAGATCCCCCGGACTCGAGACATTCCCTCTTGTTCGAAATGTGAGGACACCGACAGACGTTTCCAGGACAAAGGTCGCTGTTCGAGGGAATGAAATGGCATCTCTCGCTACGAAATGATAATTGAAACGGCAGCGTTTCCGAGAGGACCTTTAAGCGAAACAGTTCCAGCCCCTTGCCGCCAGCATTAAAATCAAAAGGCTTCTTCGTGGCATAGTCATCGGTAAGCTGAATGTTGTGAAATGCATCAAAGACAAAAGGCTGCTCGACTAGAGGAATTCCAACTCCCCAATCATGAACAGCAAGCAGCATGTCTTCTCCTTTGGGGACCATGGAGACCAGGACATCTCCCTGGTCAGGGGTATTCTCGATAGCATTCTTTACAAGCGTTTGAAAGACAAGCGAGAATATACGAGGATCGATAAGGGTTGTAAAGTTGTCATCCGCTTTTACTATCAACTGAACCGATCGATTTGAAAGCGCTGGCGTTATCCCTTCAATTTCTAATTGAATGGCGGCCCTTGCAGACATGTTTATAGGGGTATAAGGCAATGGATCCAGGATCTCCTCGAGAACGTCTCGAAGTTGGAGCAGACGATGAATATTTCGCTCAATCCTGTTAAACTTGTTCAACCTCCCAACAGGCAAGTCCGCGTCTTTCATGAGCAGTTCCACGGATGCTTGAATTATGGACAAAGGAGTTGTGATCTCGTGGGCAAGGTGGTTGACGGCCCGCATTCTGGCGCGCTGAAGAGATTTGAAAGCTGTTATGTCTCGGAACACAAGAACCACATTTTGTACTGCTGGTTCGCAAACAGTCGAAGCCAGAGACGACCCACTGATGGACAGATCCACGGCTTGTCCGTCCGGTCTGTGGAACAGTATCTCTTTGTGTGGATGCAAGGAGCCCTGGGTGAGCGCCAGGTCAATCACTCTTACAAAATCATCATTCTTCTCGTCTGATTCGAATAAACTCCGAAAGTCCTGACCCTCGATTTCGGCCCTGCTATAGCCCAGAATCCGAAGCGCGGCAGGGTTGACAGTGAATATGTTTCCAGTACACTCGAGGGTCAGTACGCCCTCATTCATTCCGAGCAAGATGGCCTTTTCAACCATTTCTGCGTTGCTGGAAGCTTGTTGTGAAACCATAATCTTGGACCTCCTCAGCAGACTCCACAACTAACGGACGGGAGCTGGTTTGAAAAAATCTGGACGTAGCCTTGCGAATGATACCATCAGTACATACTTATATTGTAAGACAAAGGCTGGCAGCGAGCATAGGCAAAAATGCCCGCACAGAGAACATGTGTATAGGCGTCGGCCTGAAATGCTAGACGCCGACAATTGTTCATGAAAAATTATGGCGGCCGTACAAAATCGTGAGCGGTTGTCAAGGAGGACATCAAGATGGACAAAGAGCGAATCTGCCCATATTGTGGGGAGAAGATGAATCCGATTCAAACGCCGGAACTTTCTAGTTGGGGCGGTGAGATTCATTACGTATGTTTTAATGATGAATGCAGCTATTACAAGAACAGTTGGCAAGTGATGGATGGTCAAGGAGTAGAACGGACGGGATACCGATGTCGCGTAGATCCCCGGGGAGTATATGGCCCATTGGCTGTTTGGTCCTCGGACGCCTTGAAGAACCTCATCTGTACACCGCTGGCCGGAGTCTCTTCGGCTAAGTAACAACTCCTAGTTAATACCGAGGAAGCCTAGGGACCAGCCCAGCCCCCTAGTAGCCTCTTCTCTACTTCTATGATCCCCAAAGATGCGGCCACGATAGCTGCCTTAGCTTTGAGGATCATTTTATTTCAGAGCGGTCGAAATGAAAATAGAGGATATTCTCAGACCAGAACATTATATCCGAGACGACGATAGACCTGATTCTGTGTTCTACGGAAAGGCTCGTTTTGTCAATCACTTGGATTCTCTGGCCTTATCAACGGTGGAAGAACTGTATGCAAGACTTATCACAAAATGTTCTTGTATCCTTGACCTCATGGCCAGTCATGACTCTCATTTGAGAACCAAGATCGAGCCATCAGCGGTGGTGGGCCTAGGACTCAATCAAGAGGAGTTGGACGCCAACCCCGTGTTGACTCAAAGGGTACTTCACGATCTGAATGCGGAACCGCTGCTCCCTTTTGAGGAGGCTGAATTTGACGCTGTTATAAATACAGTATCCATAGATTACATGATACATCCTGTTGAAGTCTTCAGAGAGGTATCGAGGATACTAAAACCGCAAGGTGTGTTTATTGTCGTGTTTTCCAATAGAATGTTTCCTCCAAAAGCTGTACACATTTGGAAAACCGCCAACGAAAGCGAACGGATAGATTTGGTCAAGGCTTACTTTCGTTTGGCAGGCGGCATTTCTATAGAAGGGTCCCTGGAAAGCAAGGGTAAACCACGGCCGAAGGATGACAAGTATTATTCGTATGGGATACCGAGTGATCCTATTTACGCCATTTGGGCGAAAAAGAAAGGCAATGCACAATGAACAACTGGGCGCTAATAGTGGTTGATCTCATCAAAGGCAATGTCAATCCAAAAGGCTCTGGAATGCTTGATCGGGAGACCTCAAGAATATTGCCAACTGTCAATAGTCTCTTGACACATTTCAGAGAGCACCACGGCCGCGTCGTTTTTGCCTGTGACAGTTTCATGGAAGGAGACTTTATTTTTAAAGGTAGGATGCCGCCCCACGCCATTCGCGGCACAGGACAAGACCAGCCTTTAGACGAGCTCTATATTCAACCTTCGGAACACTGCCTGCTGAAACGTCGTATGAGCGCATTCTACAAGACAGACCTTGATCAGACTCTCCGCACGTGGGGAGTGGATACCGTAGCCGTATGCGGCATTGTAACCAGTGTATGCGTCCTCCTAACGGCCCTCGACGCGGTTCAAAATGATTTCAAAGCTGTGATTATTTCTGATGCGTGTGCCTGCCACCAAAGGGACATACACGAGGCAACGCTGAAGCTCTATGACTCCTTGATTCTAGCGCCGTTGTTTCGCATCATAAATTCTGAACAGCTTGTGAAAGAAACAGCGAATTCTAACTGATGAGCAAGGAAGCACTGTAATTTAGGAAGTTCGCTCTATGATTTTCCCGAGGATTTTTGTCAAGACTCGCGCTGTCGCATCCACAAGAGGAACAACAGTCTGGTAATTCATCCGCTTCGGTCCAATAACCCCTATGCTTCCCACCACGGTGTCGGCAGTTCTAATGGGATAGGCGATGATTGTGCATACATCGAGGTCCTGCAACCCGTGCTCCGATCCGATGAAAATCTGTATGCCCTCAGCACGTAGCGCTTTATCTAGTATTTTTAGTAAGTTGCTTTTTTCTTCGAAAGCCTGAAGCAATGCCTTTAGCTTTTCTATCTGAGAAAATTCAGGGTCGCTAAGGATGTTAGATTGGCCTTGAATAAATAGTTCCCTAGGCCCAGACCACGACAGCATTATGTGTCCCATTTTCAGTGTCTTAGCAAGGAGAGCATCCACTCGGGTTTTTTCCAGGGCCAGTTCTTTTTCAATGCGCTTCCTGGCCTGCTGAAGATCGAGATCCTTCAGCATGTCGTTGAGCATACGCCCATACATTTCAAGCGTTTGTTGGTCAATGTCGTCTTCGTCGAATATCGTCTTTGTTTGGACGAATCCGGACGCTGAAATAAAGACTACTAAAATACGTTCCCGGGCTACTTTAATAAACTCAATGGTCTTGAAGGTCTGCTCTCCAGCCGGGCCAGAAGATACAACTCCCGCCTGTTTAGAAAGCCCTGCAAGAACAAGGGACGATTGCCTCAATAGATCTCGGACATCTGGTCCGGCGCTTTCTATAAGAGATTCTATCTCGGGATAGTCTCCTTGCCCGGTATCTCGAATGCCGAGAATGCTGTTAACGTAATGACGATAACCAAGGTCTGTAGGAATTCGGCCAGCGCTGGCATGGGGTTGCGTAATGTACCCATACTCCATAAGATCGCTCATGATGTTTCTTATAGAAGCAGGGGATAGCCCGATGTCCCTGTTTCTAGACAGCGTGCGGGATCCTACGGGATCGCCGGTGGCTATATATTCGGAGATAAGCGCCTCTAGAATTTTTTCGGATCGTTTCTCCAGACCGTACATGGACTGTATCCAAGGATTATTTCTGTTCCACCAGCATTAAATTAACCTTCCGCCGTTCATTGGTCAAGCGAAACAAGAAATACGGCTGTTTGAACACGCCTTTTAGCCATATGAAAACTGTTAATCAGCCATCAAGGTGGTGTCCAGCTATTTCCGGTTGAAGTACTTCACAAATGATTCGTGAGTGTGCTTGGGGGCAGCGATGAGAGGTTCGTCGATCCCTTTTCCGTCAAAATGATCCCCGAGGTGAAAATCTGAACCATCAAAGAATTTTATCTGTCCCCCAGCGGCCTCAAGGATAATTGTACCGGCGGCTAAGTCCTGGATATTTACGTTCTTGATAATACATGCATCAGCGCCTCCCCGTGCCACATAGGCCAAGTGCCCAGCAGATGAGCCAAAGTTCCTGATTTTACCAGGAAAATCGCTCACAAAGTCCCGGTGAAAACGAGAATAAACTAGGACCAGGCTCTCATTGTCAATGGTGGGGTCCTGCCTGACTCGAATAGGAGAGTCGTTGAGTAACGCCTCTCGTCCGGCGTACGCGCTGTACAATTCTCCGGTCACAGGCAGATAAAGAAATCCCAGCACCGGCCAGAAAAGCTCAAACAAGGCGGCGCTAATGCCCCATACCGGCATACCTGCTTGGAACGATGCAACCCCATCCAACGTATCTAGTATCCATAAAAAACGCGGACAATCATCGCTGCAAATTTGCTCCTCGCTCAACTCCCTGAGAAAAGCATGTCCTTCAAAACTCGATGCGATCTTTGTAGATATTGTCCTCCAAACGATATTGTCGGCCTGTGTAACGAGTTCGTCGTCAAACTTACGCTGTTTGTTGCCTTTCCCGTACATTTCCATAAGGGAGGCGCCGCTTTTCCGAAGGGTATTTTCCACGAACTCTTTGAGGGTGCGTAATTCTCTTTCATTCAGGGACTGGGGATCATTTCTGGCCATGTAGCTCTCCTTCCAGGACAATGCTAATTTTCACTGTGACTTCGTAAAACGCTTAAGCAATGGCATCGACTTTATACTGCGGAAGATTTAAATTATTATTGCTACATCTAGGAACATTCATCGAGCTATGTCAAGAAAACTGAAAATCGACCTTTTGCAGAGCTCATTTATAACGGGTCACAAGGTGGTCTGCGAAGAGTAAAGTAATTACCTGAAATGCAAATGAACGGAAAACAAGACTACGCGGACAAGATTGTGCAACCTGAGGATGCGGTTCAGCGCATCAAAAACGGGGATAGAGTGTTCCTGGGGAGCATGTGCGCGGAACCCTTGATCATTGTAGAAGCTTTGGTGAAATCCCGTGTAGAAGATGTTGAAATTATACAGTTTATGACAAGTCAATCAACGAGAAAGCTCGCCTCGTTGGGCCGAGACCGGTTTCGAATAAAGACTTTTTTCATGGGCAGTCCAGGCAGTGACACACAAGACGGGCTCGAGGCCGATTATATCCCTCTTTTCCATTCTCAGATTCCCTCTTTTTTCAGAAACAGACGCATACCTATTGATGTGGCGGTCGTACAGGTTTCGGAACCCGACCGTTTCAAGCGATTTAGTCTGGGCACCTCTGTCGATGTTTGTTCATCAGCAGTCGAATCTGCGCGTACAGTTATCGCGCAGGTGAATCGGAAGATGCCACGTACCCATGGTGATACCCTGATACCACTTGAGCGTATAAACTACATCGTGGAACATGATGAAGACCTCTTGGAATTGCCGCAAGAAACGCTTGGTGCTCTCGAGAAAAAAATTACGAAATATTGCAGCGAATTAATTGAAGACGGCTCGATCCTTCAGTTTGGATTTGCAGGCATTACCAAAGGATTGATGGATTACGTAAAGGAGAGAAAACATCTCGGAATTCATACGGAGATATTTACTGACGCCCTTATGGACCTAATGGAAACAGGTTCCATTGACAACAGCACCAAAAAAACGTATCGCGGCAAATCTCTTGCAACGACCTGTATGGGTACAAGAAGACTTTACGACTTTGTCCACGACAATGCGGTGGTGGAGCTGTATCCATCAGACTTTGTATTGAATCCTTCTTTCATAGCTCAACATGACCGCATGATCTCGATCAATCTTGCGCTTCAGGTTGATCTTAGAGGTCAGATTCGCCAGGGCAAGCCGACTTGGACAGCCTTCGAAGGTTCCGGTGGGGATCATGACTTCATGAGAGGCGCCACTTTGTCCCACGATGGGAGGTCGGTTGTCTGCCTCAGGTCCACTTCACTCAAGTCAGGACGCTCAACCATTGTACCTTCATTCGGTCCTAAAGCGGCCATAACCATGAATCGTGGCGAAGTACAATATGTTGTCACCGAATACGGCATAGCCTACTTAGGAGGCAAGTCCGTACGAGACCGGGCCATGGCGCTTATCGAGATAGCTCATCCAGACCACCGCGATAGTCTCATGAATGAAGCTCGCCAACTCGGCTATGTTTATCCAAATCAGGTATATTACTGTATGGCATCTCCGCCGCTAAGGGAAAGGGTTAGGACGGATCGAGAGTTCAAGGGAGGCCTCAGAGCGCACGTAAGGGTGGCTAAACCTACTGATGAATCCATGATGCGGGACCTTTTTTATCATTTGTCAGAAAGTTCAGTATATTTTAGATATTTTGCCCCCAAAAGAAGCATGCCATTGGCTAACTTGCAGACGTATCTGAATCTCTGTGAAGATAACGGCCTCTCGCTCGTTGTCACCATAGGGCCACGCGAGAATAGGTGCATGATCGCCGAAGCTAGATACATGGTCATACCTGGCAGCGACTACGCGGACACAGCCTTTATGGTTGATGAATCCTACCAAGGGAGAGGAATCGCTACTTTTCTGCTTCATTATCTGATTGTGATAGCTAAAGAAGTAGGCGTCAAGGGCTTCAGGGCAGATGTGCTTCCTGATAATATCCCCATGCTTCGAGTCTATGAAAGCGTGCCGTTTGTCATCCACAAGGCCATTGAAGGTGGTATAATATCCTTGAAATTTCGATTTGATGAACTTAAAGTGAAAAAGGGCACTTCTGATCCAAACTAACGTTTTTTGTGGGACGCGTAAAAAGCGGTCGGGCTGCTGGAAAAAGATTTGTTCAATCCGGAACACTGTTATTTGCACGTTGCACGCGTGTGAGGAAAAACAGCATCGTGAACCAGCAACGCAACGAAGAACACTCCATTAAAGCTCTCAAAAGAACTCTCTTGGAAGGACGGTTGCCTACCGATAAGGAGATAGGGGAGTTGCTTCGGGAGATTGATGAACTCCTGGAAGCAAAAGTCCAGCTGGCAGCCATAATAAAAGCCTTCGACGGCCTCATCTATATCTGTTCTCAAAATTATACCATTGAATTTATGAACCAACAATTCATCGAGCGGACAGGGAGATATCCTCTTGGCGAAAAATGTTTCAAAGCGCTTCACGACAGAGACGAAATCTGTCCATGGTGTGTAAACAACCGGGTCTTTAGGGGGGAAAAGGTGCAGTGGGAAGTCCTTAGTCCCAAGGACAACAGATACTACGCCATTGTTAATACGCCCATCTACCGATCTGACGGGGCAATATCCAAAATGGCTATGATCCGTGACATCACGGAATTGAAGCAGATTAACAGCGTACTGCAGGAACAAGGGGAGCGCTACAGGACCCTTTTCGAGCATTCACGGGATGCCATAGCCATAGTAAAGATCAATGGCGAGTTTGTGGAAGGGAATGAAGCCTTTTTAGAGATGTTTAGATACTCCCACTCAGAGTTAATGTCAACAAACGCTTCGCAAGTGTGGGCAGATCCCCGTGATCGAGTAACTTTTCAGAAGGACTTAGAAGAAAAGGGGGCGGTGAGAGATTACGAGTGGAAGGGGAAAAGAAAAGACGGGACATGCCTGGACTGTCTTCTGACCGCTAGTGTGAGATATGACCAAGGTGGGAATGTGCTTGAATACCATGGCATCATCCGTGACATTACCGAAGTGAAACAAAAAGAAGAGGCGCTCAAGCACAGTGAAGAACGGTATCGAGCGATAGTAGAGGACCAAACGGAACTCGTTTGCCGATTCCGACCCGGGGGCAAGCTGACCTTCGTGAATGATGCCTTTTGCAGATATTTTGTGCAGGAAAAGAGAGAGCTTCTAAAAGGCAATTTCTTCGATTTTATTCCTGAAAACGACCGAGATGCCATCCGACGAAATATCGAGTCCCTAAACCTCAAACAGCCTGTTCAAACCCGTACACAGAATATAGCTTCACCTTACGGGGAGATGAGGTGGCAGCAATGGACGGACAGAGCGCTATTCGACTCAGAGGGTGGCGTTGTCGAGTTTCAATCAGTAGGTAGGGATACCACGGAGCTGGTAAAAGCACAGGAAACTCTTCAACAAAGAACCGAAGAACTGGAGCGTAGCAACAAAGATCTTGAGCAGTTTGCCTATGTCGCCGCGCACGACCTTAGAGAACCGTTGCTGGCCGTGGCCGCTTATTTGAAGGTTCTGCAAAGACGACTTGAAGGACGAATGGACCCCGAGACCCAGAAATTGATAAATGGCGCTATGAACTCTACATTTCGCATGGACTCCCTCATTCAAAGCCTGCTCGCCTATTCTCGAATGGGACGAGAGGATCCGGACTTTACAGAGATCAATTCACAGGAAATCCTCTTGCTTGCGATGTCCAATTTACAGCCACTGCTTGAGGAAACAAAGGCTACCATAACTCACGATCCAATGCCGGCGGTGATGGCCAATCCCTCTCAACTCGTACAACTGTTTCAAAACCTACTGAGTAATGCCATAAAGTTTAGGGGAGATGATCCGCCCATTATCCACGTAGCCGTCACTAGAGTGCAAAACGCTTGGCAGTACTCTGTAAAGGACAACGGTATAGGCATTGAACCTCCCTATTTTGACAGGATTTTCCTGTTGTTTCAGAGAATCAAGAACCGAGCTCATTACCCAGGAGCTGGAATAGGGCTTGCCAATTGCAGACGCATCATCGAGTACCACGGAGGGAAAATATGGGTGGAATCGAGCCCAGGTGCTGGATCGACGTTCTTCTTTACCATACCGGATCGTGAGATCGGGCAGGGTTCGGCTGATGCCACCAAAAGGCGTGCCGCCGCGGGACAGAAGGGCGACGGGCAGGAGCAAACGGAACTCTAACTGCACCGCTAGACAGGGATGTCACGCGGAATAACACGTCGGGTCAGCTATGCCCGCATCTTCAAACCCTTTTCTCCTTAGAATACAGCTCTCACAGTGTCCGCAAGCCAATCCGTGGAGATCCGGATCATAGCAGGAATGGCTCAAAGAGAAATTAACCCCTAACTCAGAGCCCATCCTAATAATTTGGGCCTTATTCAAACTCACCAAGGGAGTATGGATGCGCACAATGAGGTCCCCTTCTATGGCCTTCTGCAAAGCGAGGTTCGCCATTTTTTCAAAGGCGATGATGTAAGTAGGCCTGCAATCAGGATATCCAGAATAGTCGAGGGCGTTGACGCCTATAAAAATATCTCCTGTGCCCTGAACCTCAGCCAGCGCCAGTGCAAGAGATAGAAATATAGTATTCCTAGCAGGTACGTACGTTATTGGTATTGACCTGCCAATGTGGTCAAGAGGGATATCCTTGGGCACGTCCATTTCCGCAGTCAAGGCCGAACCGCCTATCTTGCCTAACGGGATGTCAAGCACAATGTGGCTTTTTACACCCAGAGAATCAGCAATGCGATGCGCCGCGTCGAGTTCCACAGAGTGTCGCTGCTGATAATTGAAACTCAACGCGTAAGGCTCATACCCTTGGGAAATAGCAATGGCCAAACATGTTGCAGAATCGATTCCACCTGAAAGAAGGACAATGGCTTTTGCTTTACCGCTCATGGCGTAAAGCATATTTTCAACAGCGTTTCCTGTCAATCATAGGTTTTCAATTGCGTCAGAAAGGAATGTTAAGCGGGAGCCAGCGAATCGGATGACCAAGCGCTCATTATAGTCGGAGCATGGCCACAAAAAGCATAGGCAAAGTGGAGACTTTTTCTTGAATGGATATCAGTTAACTTGCATCTTGTACACATAGAAATGTTTAATGCGAGGAGTCAAAAATGTCTGAATGTTCTGTTACAACATCGAAGGAATCACAGCATTGGCCTGGAGGAACAATCTCAGTCAAGCTCACAATGAACCCTTATTTATTGGCAATGGCTTTTGAACATGCGATTAATCAAGGCATGAAACTTTGGGAATTGATCAACATTGCCCTTTGGGAAAAACTGGGGAAACCCGACGAGGACGCTCTACTCGACTACGCCGCTAACATCGAAATGGACGAAGAGGATCCTAAGTGGAAAAAGCGTTTGAAGATTACAGCTAGGCATGAATTAGAGATGAAGAATTTGAAGGAATATAGAGAAGCGGCTTCAGACATTACGCCCGGATTCAACGGGGACTGAAACGAGAAATGAAATTGAAAAAATTCGTAAGGAGGTGCAAAATGCCTGTACTAAAATATGTATGTCACACATGTGGGAAAGAATTTCCGAAGATTGTTACTTCACCGGACAAAGTGCCTACGAAATGTATCGTATGCGGCGCCGAAACATTGGAAGAAATCGGTGAAGCATTTCCAAACAATGCCGTAACTCTTGATCGTTTTTTCTGTAATTCATGCGATTCATGCACGGAAGATCAATCGTGCGGCATTAAGTAGATAGACCAACCATTGCTGACGCCCATAAGAGTGAAAGAAACCGCATCCCGACGATGATACCGACATCCAAGGCCTTCATCTTTGAGTTTTTTCTGTGGGTAGGTATTGTCTTCGGGGTGGCTGGTTGTTTCGGTAAGGGAGGCATAAGTGAAATAAAGGAACACCCTTTCCCAATTCTATACGAAGATGACTCCACCGTGAGGTTAGGACGCCAAGACGACGATGCGTTTATTGAAATAAGATCCATCGCAAAGGGCAAGCCAATGGAAAACTTGGCTATATATTACCCAGCCCTGTTCCCCGGCGGTGAAATAATTAGGCCCGGCGATCGCGAAGAGTACATTAAAGTTAATAATCAAGACGCCTACAAAGTAATCTTCCGGACCAAGTACATCAGAAAGCGAAAACGAATAACCGGTCCTGAGCAAGACGCCAACAAGAACCTCCCCGATGGCTGGACGATAATGACTATGGAAGACCCCATTACGGGCAAGCCTATTCCTGTCATGTACGGTCCAATCATCCCCCAGCAAAAAGTCCTGTATATCGTCCAAGGAAAAACACGGATATACTACATACTGCTCCGAGCCGACGGAGACGCCATAGAGGCCGCTGTAAAAACCTTTGACAAGTTCGTCAAGGAAAGCATTGATTATCAATAAAAAGTTTGCCAGATTGTATTGTCATTACTCTGCCAATCAACAGTGACACAGGGAGGCTGATATTTTGAGATATATAGGGGCCGTGTATCGACCACCGAGCGAAGCCGGGAGTCTCATCATTCAAGCGACCATAGGATGCAATCACAACAAATGCATTTTTTGTGGAAGCTATCGAGACAAGACATTTCGTATTCGTTCATTCGAAGACATCACCAAGGATCTTCAGGATGCCCAATACATGGGACAGGTAGAAAGGGTGTTTCTCGCAGACGGCGACGCCATTTGCATACCCCAAAAGCGCCTGGTGAAAATATTGGTAGCTGTGAATGAGTATTTCCCGTCGGTCAGGAGGATCGGCATTTATGCCAACGCAAGAAACATTCTTCAGAAGACTGAGAAAGACCTTAATGAGCTGCGGAAGCTTAGATTAGGAATCATATACATGGGGGTCGAGACTGGCGACAGAGACCTTTTGAAAAAGATTTGTAAAGGTGCCTCCTATGAGGATTTGGTTAATGCAGCGTGCCGCGTAAAAAAAGCGGGCATTGTACTGTCTGTTACTGTCTTGCTAGGCATAGGTGGTATTCATGGCAGTGAGCAGCACGCCAGAAACACGGCAGCGATATTGACAGAAATGGATCCTGATTATGTGGGCGCGCTGAGTCTTATATTAGTTCCAGGCACTCCGCTGGACGATGAACACCTAAAGGGCAGCTTCCAAATTCCACCGCCGTTTGATCTCATCAAGGAATTGAGAATCATGATAGCGGAATCTCATTTTACAGAGTGTGTTTTCCGGTCTAATCATGCCTCGAACTACTTACCGCTGAAGGGTACGTTGCCAAGGGACAAGGATACAATGCTCAAAACAATTGACAAGGTTCTGAGTGAAAAAAACACAGCATACCTCAGACCCGAATTCATGCGCGCCCTGTGACGCTTATCTTGGCGATATCGAGAAAATAGGGATTCAAAGAGCTCACGTATATGAAGGGCTACATTGTCCATAAGGAATATCGGCCAGTTTCCCCAGAACAGCCCCAGAAACAGCCTCTCGGGAAACACGGAAAGGAGTCTTCTGTATGCGAGTGATTACGGTGTGCGTGGGTAGCGCGTGCCACCTTAAGGGCTCCCACGACATTATTGGATATCTAAAAGAAGCAATACAAGAGGCAGGTCTAGAAACAAAGGTCGAACTCAAAGGCAGTTTCTGCATGGAACACTGCACAGAGGGCGCTAATCTGCTCATCGATGATCAGCTGTTTCACTACAGCTCACTGGACGATGCCAAGAAGATATTTGAAACAGAGATCCTCCAGAAGCCTAAGTAGAAGGTAAAACCAGCTATGGAACCACAAATCAGGCGCAGAAAACCGTGGAAGGGATGGAGCGATTTTACAGGCTGGGCTCAAGATTTTTCTCTGAAAGCGAAAGTCCTAGGCGGGTTCCTCGGGGTCGCAATATTGGTAGGACTGGCAACCAGTTTTGTCGGGACGCGTCTCGCCAAGGAAACTATCCTGGACCGAGCTAGGATTCGTCTTTCCAGCGATCTGACAACCGCCAGTTTCTTGTTCAAGACAATCCAGGAAAATCTCGAACTCAAATTGCGGATGACAACTAGCTCCGAGAAGATCCGGAATGCCATTCAAAACAAACGAGCAGAAAGCATCAGAAACCGACTAGCTGTTATTTCATTAGAGAACGATCTTGATTTCCTCTCGGCAACTGATGACCAAGGCAAAGTCTTGGCTCGGGCGTTCGTCCCCGTACTCGACCACTCGGAAGACGTTTCTTCTGATTCTATTATCCAGAAAGCTCTAAAAGGGAAAAATTCATCAGGTGTAAGACTTATCTCTCTAGACCGACTCAAAGCCGAAAACCCCACGCTGGAAAGAAGACTAGGAGAGGTAGCTAATAAGACTGGAATGGTTATTGAGGCTGCTCAACCCATAATGGTGGATGATCAAGTCGTAGGGACGCTGTATGCAGGTATTCTGCTCAACAACAATAATATCATTGTTGACAAGATGTCGGAGAAGCTCTTTAGGGGTGAGAAATACAAAGACAGAGATGTCGGCTACGTAGCCATCTATGAAGGCAAAATATCGATTAGTACTAGCCTCAAAAGCAAGACGGGCTTTTCACTAACAGGCCTCTCCGCCTGCGACAAAATAGTTGAAGCGGTTATCCAAAAGGGGCAAACAGAGATCACGTGGTCAACACAAGACCGAATAGAGTACCTGTCCGCAGCGGAGCCCATTTATGACTACGACAGGAAAGTAATAGGAGCCTTAGAAGTAGCGACACAAGAAGAGCCAATCATGCGAGTGGTCGATCGGCTGGTAGCCGCTTTTCTCATCATCGGCTTACTAGGCGTCATGCTCATGGGGGCAATCAGCTACTTCCTAGTGAAATGGATCAATCGTCCTCTGGAGCAGATGTTACACGCAGCGAGGAGAGCTGCGGAGGGAGACCTCAGCCATGAAGTGCCAGTAATTGCTCACGATGAGATCGGTGAGTTGGCAGCGACTTTTAATCTCATGATCCGCAATCTCTCTGAGTCGCAGAATAAGTTGGAAGAGTGGGGGAAACAGCTCGCCTCTAAAGTAGCGGCTCAAACGGGGGAACTCAATCAGGCCAGAGAGCAAGTCGCGCGTGTTTCGAAACTAGCGTCATTAGAAAAAATGGCAGATGGGATGGCTCACATTATGGCTCACATCTCTGATCCTATGGTCAGATACCCCGGCACAGAGGACGAGCGGTCTGCCAGCAGCAGGATACTCATACTAGACAGTGATGAGGAAGTGTTGGACGTGTGTCAGAGAATACTCGAAAGTGAAGGATTTGAAGTCAAGACTACCAGAGCCGTTGATGAAGCATTGAGTGAGCTTGAGAAGGACTTTTACGATGTTATTGTAGCCGACATTGATATGCCTGATATAACTGCCCAGGAACTTCTCAAGGAAATCAAATACCGACAGCCGGAAGTACTCGTTATCCTGACCGCCCCATTCAAGCTTACCGAACCCGCAGTTGAGACAGTCAAACTAGGGGCCTATGACTATATACCCAAACCGTTTGGTCCCCATCAAATTCTCCTGATTGTGTACACTGCTTTGCAAAGTCGTGACATGGTGGCTCAAACGCGGAAACGCCATGCGGAGCAGCGGGCTGAAACCATTTTTCAGCGCCTGCCTGTGGCCATAGCTCTGGCGGATTCCGCCCATCGCGTGGTTTATCATAATAGAGCGTTTACAGATTTGGCCTCCCAAGACGGAACAGAATCGGTCCTAGGCAAGACGTTCGGCGAACTTTTCGGCGAGGACCCGCTGAAAATAGAAGAAGAAGGGGGCGGTTCCAAATGGCTGAAGCTTGATAAGGTCGGCAGAACAGCCAAGCTCTACAACTTCAAGCTACCCGAGGAAGACCTGCGGGTCCTCATGCTTCTGGACATAACAGAAACAGTAATCAAAGACCAGCAAGCGGATGTTCTCAAAGCGGAAACCATTAACAAGGCACAACAAGTTATCCATCAACAAATGCGGGTGGCCCAGGAAATAGCCGGTCTGTTGGGAGAGACTACGGCCGAGACGAAAGCAGCTCTTTTCGAACTCATCAAATTGGCAGGTCAATTAGGGGCTCAGCGATGAGTGTGCCGTTGTACATCGAATCGGGGGGTGCTCATGTAAGCAAGTACGGAGAAATTCTATGCGGAGACTCACTTTCGGTTGTACCTATAGCTGGCGGCAAGTTAATGGTCTTGTCAGACGGTCTGGGAAGTGGAGTCAAAGCAAACATTTTAGCTACTCTTACTACGAAAATAGCCACAAGACTGATGGAACGAGGCTTGCCCCTCGAGGAAGTGGTCGAAACCCTTACAGATACTCTCCCTGAGTGCAAAGTCCGAAAAATAGCCTACAGCACGTTTACGCTATTAAAAGTGCAAGATGACGGACGGGTATATCTCGCCGAATTTGACAACCCCCCGACATTTTTCTTGAAAAAGGGATATATCAGCCAACTCAAGTACAAAGACCGCATAATAGGAACTCGAAAAATCCGTGAAGCCCACGTCCATGTAGAAGCTGGGGATTGGCTTGTCACCGTTAGCGACGGAGAAATACACGCAGGTATCGGCGGGTTGCTGAACCTCGGTTGGGATTGGGAAAAGATAGCCAAGTTTTTGGAAACGCAAGTCTATGAGGACATATCAGCCCAAAAAGTCGCTCAAATACTTGTCGATCAAGCTCGGCAGCTCTATGAACACAAACCAGGGGACGACACGACGGCTGGCGTATTCAAGATTCGGCCCAAACGATTTGCCACATTCATGATAGGTCCGCCTGTGATCAGAGAAGCTGATGAAATTGTGGTAAGAAAATTTCTCGAAATCCCTGGCAGAAAAATTGTGAGCGGAGGCACAACAGCAGGCATAGTAGGCAAGATGTTGAACCGGGATGTAACGGTCGATTTATCAACCATGACCAACAAAATACCTCCCACGGGCAAGATGGAGGGTATAGACCTTGTGACTGAAGGGGTGCACACTGTAAATCATGCACTCGAGATCCTTCAGAAAGTAACCGACATAGAGCAGCTAGTGGGTGAGAGAGATGGCGCAAGTCGATTAACTTGGGAACTGCTTTATGCTGATGCTATTTACATCTTTTTAGGACAAGCAATCAATCCAGCTCACTTGAATCCCAATCTACCTCAGGAAATGGGTTTCAAGAGTCGCAGCGTACAGGCCATCGCAAACCTTCTCCGTGAACGAGGGAAAGAAGTGTACCTTGAAATCCATTGATTATAGTGCTT
>Ga0172370_10004742_pt1 | contig 17994 bp, 16 predicted proteins | sample LakKiv5m_FD_114538 | JGI IMG/M metagenome (GOLD analysis project Ga0172370, IMG submission 114538) | Freshwater microbial communities from Kabuno Bay, South-Kivu, Congo - kab_022012_11.5m | ecosystem: Environmental > Aquatic > Freshwater > Lake | place: Democratic Republic of the Congo...
AATCCTCAGGGTTTCTAAGCGCAAATTCGTCGATTTTATTCATGAAATAGACGGTGTGCGCAGCCCAGGTAGGAGAAGCAGCATAAAATCTACCTATTCCATAGACATCTTGAGCTCCCCATTTGTCCATATATTGCTCTCTAAGGCCTTTAGAAATAGTTTCTATAGCGTCTTCCCACGAATTAAAGTAGTGAGTATTGTTTCCATAGATTCCCCATCCCCAACCGTTATATGTCCCCTGAGGGTATTCAATGCCAAACGAAGATTCTGTTCCGGAAATAGCCGCAACAAATCTCCAGTCTAAATTGTATTTATCCGCGTTTTTTACGAACACATCTGCATAGTCGGCAAGAGGTGAATCCTTTTCTTTAAGAAAATCTTTTAGAATTTTTGCACGCATGTCATTATTTTGTGCCATGACAGCTGTGGCAATTTTTGCAGAAGAATGAGAAGACCTTTCTTCCGCAAATGCGGAATTAGGTTTTGTAAGCAAGAGTAATCCTAATACCAAGAGTAAGATAATTATTTTTTTCATATTCTAATGATTATAAAAAGTCCCGCCGATAGCGGGGTAAACCATAAAAAAATCCTAACGTATGTATTTGGAGAGACATACCTTAGGATCTGTTTTGTAGTATAACAAAGAACTATAGGTTTGTCAAGTACCAAACTATGGGGTATATTTGACTGAGGCTAATTACTGTAGTTGAGCCATGAAGTGCGATACCGAAGCTGCCCACGAACCATTACTGGAAGGGGTATACATCTTCATTATCTCTTCCGGAGTTTCAAGTCCGTTTGCTTTATAGTTGTTTGCAAGAGTTTTGGTAACAGTATCAATTGCATCAGCATAAGTATCGAATTTTGTTATTTTTTTGCCGTAAATACCAAATCCCCAGCAATTATTGCTTTCTTTTGGTGCTTTTTTACAAAGATTTGATTCCTGCATTCCAATTGCCGGAATGAGTCTGTAGTCTAGTCCGTATTTGTCTGCAGCGATAATTACATCTTTGGCGTAAGGTTCGAGCTCAGAATTGTATTTACGGAAAAATTGTCTAACAATTTCTACTCTTGCATCATCTCCTGTTACTCTTCCTTCAACAACGTTTTCCGATCCCGGTAAAGCGGCATAGGCAACGTTGGATGTGGGTAAAAATGATAAGCCTGAGCGATTATGACTGAAGGTGAGGAATGAAAAATATAGAATACAGAAGATTAATAGAATCGGGGTAAGCACAAAAGACGTGGTTATTAGGGCAATCTTTTTCATTAGATTTATCGTGCCATTTTTAGCCTAAATTGTCAAGTTCTGAGCTGGGGATGGGAGTCCCTTCGACTTTACTCAGGGTAAACTTCTTACCCCGTCACCCTTAGATTCATCAATCTTACTAATAAATAGTAAGCGATTCGTCTTAAGCTCATCGTCGAAAGACTCGCCGAATCCAGAGCGGCGGACCGGATTTGAACCGGCGACCTCTTCCTTGGCAAGGAAGCGTTCTACCACTGAACTACCACCGCATTCTGCCTGTCCGATGTGCATCGGACCGTTCTACCGACCCGCTTCGCCAAAGCGATAGCGAGGCGAGTGAACTACGCCCGCGTAATTGCCAGTATATCAAAAATTGTTTTTTACCTCAACTCGAATATAACATAAGCAATGCATACAAGGCGTCGCCTTTAAAGGCGACGCCTTGTAAAAGCCCGCCTTGTAAAAGCCTGAATTATTCTCTACTCTAATATTATGCCGGCAAAAAACTCTAGGAAAGAATATTTAGAAAATAGTTATTACCATATTTACAATCGGGGAGTTGAAAAGAGAAAAATTTTTATAGATGAACAGGATTATGGCGTTTTTCTTGGATATTTAAAAGAATATTTAACTGATAAAGACATGGATGTTCTTCAAGAAATTCTTCAAAAAGAAGATCCCAAGGAAAAGGAAGAAGCATTAAGATTAATTAGGATGAATAACTTTTGCAACGAAATAGATCTAATCGCTTATTGTTTAATGTCAAACCACTTCCATTTACTAATAAAACAAAAAAATATAGGATCAATGGATAAATTTATGAATTCCATTGGGACAAGATACACAATGTATTTTAATAAAAAGTACAAAGGAGTTGGTAAGTTATATCAAGGAGTTTACAAAGCAGTTTTACTAAGAAGTGAGGAGCAATTTTTATATCTTACTAAGTATATTCATCAGCAGGCAATATCCTTAGAAGGCGTCGCCTCACAAGGCGACGCCTTGATGAATCAGCCGTGTTCTTTTATGGAATATGTTGGTAAAAGAAAAACCAAGTGGATAAAACCACAAGAGGTTCTTTTATTTTTTAATAAAGCAAAGCCTTCGTTGTCTTATAAGGAATTTGTTTTTGAGGAAACAGATAGAGACATCATTAAAGATGTAATAATGGAGTATAATTAGTTTCTTTTGTTTTTAGCTTTAAAAGGCGTCGCCTTGTGAGGCGACGCCTTACCTTGCTTATCTACGTTACAAGTTGATATATTTCCAAAAGCTGAATTTTTTGCTACATTTAAGATATGAAGCGCTACTATTATAAAAAGCGTGGTTTTTTGCGTACTTTACCTGGAATTCCCAAAATTAACCTTTTTTTCTGGCACAAATTATCTCCCCGAGGAAAACTTTATTTTTGGACAGGCATGGCAGCATTTTTCTTGATTCTAATTCCTTCTGCTCTATATATTTATCAACAAACCCATAAAGTAGAAGCTGCTTGGTTTAATGATTCCTGGGGATATAGACAAACAATAAACATAACTTCTCCTTCAAACTTAACCGATTTTCAAATATCAATTGCAACAGATACAGCCAGCTTAATTACTGCCGGAAAAATGAAACCGGACTGCAGCGACATTAGAATTATAGATCAAAACGGAAAACAACTTCCCTACTGGATAGAAGAAGCTACTGCTCCGTGTAATACGGCATCTACAAAAATCTGGACCAAAATTCCTGCAATTTATAGCTCCGGCAATACTATTTATATGTATTACGGAAATCCTAGCGCAAACAATGTTAAGGATGGCCGAAAAGTATTTATAACGTTTGAGGATTTTGAGTCCTACCCAACCGGAACATCAATTCCGGGATGGACAGAAAGTATGGGAGATTGGGTAATTGAAACCCCTTCGGGAAAAACAAAAGCAGTCAGACTAACCGGTGCTGCGGGAGAAGGCATGTTGGTGAAAAATGGTAATTATTCGGGGGCAAGAGTTATTGAAGCAGATTTAGCAGATGGAGATCTTTCCTCAAACGAACCTCATCCGGGCCTTATCGTAGGATACGTTAATAACAGTACTCGAGATGCTATTTATTGGAGAAGCCAAAGCACCCAACTTGTTAGATGGCCCGGAGGAACAAGTCTTACAAGCGGAATAACCGGAGCAGTAGCTAATACTTATTATAAAATGAGCATTGCAATTGATGGATCTGGAAACGTAACTAATACTACTTTTTTAAATAAAAACATCAATCCAGGCTTTAGCACCCAGCAAAGCGGAACCGGCATTTGGAGCCACGCTACTGCAAATGGAAATGGTTGGATTGACAATTTCAGAATAAGAAAATATGCTGCTACAGAACCGACAGTTAATGTACTAGGAACTGAAGAAAAATCCCCCGCTCCGGTTGCATATTGGAAATTTGATGAAGGGCAAGGTACTAATTTTAAAAGCTCTTCCGGCACTTCGGCGACCGGCAGCATTACCAGCGCGGTGTGGCAATCTGAAGACCAATGCATTAACGGAAAATGTCTACAATATAACGGATCAACGTCTTTTTCCGATACAAATTATGACTATAGCATGGACTATAATACAGGCACAACTTTTTCTGTTTGGATTCGGCCAACAACAACAAATACCGGGGGGAAAATTAAAAATATTTTTGGGAAAGATAGTTATGAATATATACTAGGACAGATCGACAATAAGCTTAATTTTCATCAATGGAACGCTCTCGGCTCAGACGCCTTCAGTTTGACAAGCAATACTACATTAGAAGCTGGAAAATGGTACCACGTTGCTCTTGTTTATGAAGGCATAGGACATACCTTAACCATGTATATCAATGGCGCTTATGATAATTCTCAAACTAGTGCTCAAAATTCTTTTGTTGATAGAGCGGATAGCCTTAAGGTTGGAAAAGCATACGGCTGGGGTAGTTCTCCTACTCCATTTTTTACAGGAAATATAGACGAATTAAAAATTTATAATCATGCCCGGTCTGCAAATCAAATAAAAACCGATTTTGCTTCCCGAGGGTCGGTTAAAGGGGTTTCTTCTCAAGTAGGTGGGAATAACGTGCTCCAAAATTCCCTATCCAATGGTTTGGTCGGATATTGGAAAATGGATGAGGCGTCTGCAAATACTTGTGGTGGTTCAAATGATTCTTGTGACTCTTCCGGAAATGGTTACAACGGCGCATGGAATGGAGACACAACCGCATCTGCAAGCGGAAAATTTGGATATTGCGTTATGCAGGATTCAACCGGAAGTTCAGGCCGAATTGATTTAGGAAATGTATTAAATATGGGTACTAATAATTTTACAATTTCCATGTGGGTTAAACTAAAAAGCCTAAGCTCTCCGAATGCTCCGGAATTAATAGGCAAAATAAATGGAGGAACGGGGACTCCGGGATATCATATACGCGTTGGGTATAACGACGAGGTAGAATTTCAGGTTGGTGGAGTATCAGGAGCAATAGAGGCAAATTCTGCAAATTCAGCTATTACAACCGATAGATGGTATTTAATAACAGCAGTTTACGACAAAATAAATGGTCATAAAGTATATATCGACGGAAAGCAGAGCGGGACAACTGTTTTTGGTGACGTAGGTAATGCAGACAGTACAAACACCCTAAAAATTGGTCGTGGATTTAATGGCTGGGGAATGGAGGGGACTTATGATGAAGTAAGAGTCTACAATCGTGCTCTCTCCCCTGCCGAAGTATCCTTTCTCTACAACTGGGCTCCCGGACCAGTAACCTATTACAATTTTGAAGAAGGATCAGGTAGCCAATTAAAAGATATTTCCGGGAATAATCACAATGGAACGATAACAACTCCTAAATGGAGTAAAGGTAAATATGGGAAAAGTTTGGATTTTACCACCGGAGGATATGTAGACGCCGGAACAGGACCGATTGATTTTAATGGTAATTGGACTGTTTCTTTTTGGGCAAACGATTTAAACACTTGGGTGCAACAACGAGGACTTGTTTCAAAACTTGATAGCGGAGGATATTATGGTGCAAAAGGTGTGACTTTTATGCATATTTCCAGTCCTCAACATCTCTATTTAGGTATCTCCGACGGAACAAATAATAAAACTGCAGACTTTAATGTCGGACCGAAATATGGATGGACTTATATAACTGCGACTCGGAATGGTAACAATGCATACATGTATGTTAATGGCCAATATTTAAGAACAGTCGATTTAACAGGAGTCGGAGATGTTAACGGCAGTCAAAATTTTACAATTGGAAGAGGAAATAGTAGTAGTTTTTATGGAGGTATCGATGATCTTAAAGTTTATAATTATGCCCGGACTCCCGGACAGATTGTCGAAGATATGAATGCCGGACATCCAATTGGCGGCTCCCCTATCGGATCTCAATTAGCTTACTGGAAATTTGATGAAGGCTATGGAACTAGGGCAAACGATCAAAAAAACTACCGAAACGGCACTCTTACCTGCACTGGAGCAACGTGCACTAACCCGACATGGAAAAATGACGGTAAATTCGGTAAGGCACTATATTTCCATGCTTCAGGAACAGATAGATCATATGTTACAACCAGTCCTATTAATATTAGCTCAACGGCTGGAGATAAAATGACATGGACAATGTGGATTAATCCAGATGCTTCTCAAGCAGGAAGCGGATGGCTTATGAGAAACGGAACAGGAACAGATGAGAATTATGGATGGAGGCTTGGTTCATTATCGGGAGGAAAATATAAGATAGCGCTAGAATTATACGACACGGGATTTAGAAGCATTAGTACGACTAATTATATAGTTCCCAGCAGCGGATGGAATAATATTGCAGTTGTATATTCTCAAGGTCAATGGTTTAAAACATACGTCAATGGCATTCTAAAAGAAACAACAACTGTTAGTTATGGCCCATCCGTTCAGTCAACTTCCTCTTTTAATATTGGTGGTCATTCCGGAACGACTGGTCAATATTTTAATGGTTATATCGATGAAGTTAAGATCTACAACGATGAATTAACAGCCGATCAGATAAAACTTGATATGAACCAGGGAAAGGCTTTGATTTTAGGATCTTTCTCTGATACATCTAAACTTGCTGGAGGGAGTATTGCGTCTAATTCTGCTTCCGCCATTTATTGTGTTCCGGGAAGTTCCGATCCCTGTTCTCCTCCTGTTGGAGAATGGAATTTCGAAGAAGGACAGGGCTCAACCGTAAACGATTCATCCGGAAACGGGAATGCTGGAACTTGGGACGGAACAGGCAAGCATTGGGGTCAAGGAAAAAACGGAAAAGCCGGGATTTTTAATGGATCAAACGATACCCTATTAAATAATTCATCCGGTTTTTTACCTTCAGGAGATAGTCCAAGGACTATATCTTATTGGTTTAAACCAAATCCTGGCATGAGCGACGCAAACAGTGCAGTAGCATATGGATGTGCTACGGAAGGATATAATTGTTTTAGCCCCGGCGTTGGTAAATACGTAGGCACATGGGCGACATCTACTAGTATTGGCGCTCATTTGGAAACATGCCAGGTAAATGGACCAACTTATTCTTCGACAACCGCATGGCATTACTACACTGCTGTTTTTAATGGAAACAACACTATTACTTTTTATATAGATGGACAAACACCCACTACAGTTACCCCCAGCTGCACAATAGATACTTCCTCCGGGAATGGGATAGAAATTGGGGTTGGCAGATGGGGATATTACAATGGATCTATCGACGACGTCAAAATATACGATTACGCACGCACTCCTGCTCAAGTTGCCTGGGATTATAATCAGGGAAAACCGGTTGGACATTGGAAGTTTGATGAATGCCAAGGACTTACTCTTGGCGATTCCTCCGGAAATGGAAATAGTGGAACAATAACAATAGGCGGAACAGCTCCTCAAACAACAGCCGGAACTTGTTCTACTCCAATTGATGGATCTGGTGCATGGTATAACGGTAGAGCTGGAAAATACAATTCCTCAATGAGTTTTGATGGAGCGGATGATTCTATAAGTCTTGGTCCTATTCTCACAATGAATACGTCTGATCTAACGGTAGCTATGTGGATAAAAGGAAATAGTCCTGCTGCCAATTCTGCAGCTTTTAGTAAGGGCATTTGGGGTGCGGGAAGAGCAACTGGGTATGGGATTCTTGCTGCAACAAATAGTTCAAATAAGTTTGATTTTGAAATTGGTGGTACTGTTGTTCAATCTAAAAAAACAATTGACACAAGCTGGCATCATGTGGTTGGGACTAGAAAGGGGTCGACTCTTTCTATTTATGTAGATGGAATCTTGGAGGACGCACACACGGTTACTCCGGTTGACCTTACCTATTCTTCCACTTTAAATCTTGGACAAAGAGGTGTCGGGGTTGGATATTTTGCGGGTCAAATTGATGATGTGCGAGTATACAATTACGCATTAACACCGATTCAAATAAAAACGGTAATGAATCAGGGAGCAGCGGTTCGCTGGGGCCCGAACGTAGGTCAACCATGATAAATAAATTCTTTTATACATATTTATTTTATTCACATAAAGACGGTAAATATTATTCCGGATATACGGTTGACCTAAGAAATCGACTAAAAGAACATAAATCGGGGAAAGTTTTTTCAACAAAAGCCAGATTACCTGTTGATTTAATTTATTATGAAAGTTGTCTAGATGAAGATGATGCAAAACAAAGAGAAAAGTATTTAAAATCAGGTAAGGGAAAGAAGTACATCAAGAAAAGACTAAGTCGATTTCTCTTGCGTTCGGGCTGGGGACCTGCAACTGGCACCCCCTAACTAATCTTAGCTTTGCAAGGCCTGGCCTTGCGAAGTTGGAAACACAACGACAAAACACCTATTACTTTATGTTATAATGTTTTTATGAAAAATGTATTCTGTAAAAAAATCTCTTATTCTGTAATTTATGAAGAAGCTCCTGAGGGTGGTTATGTTGCTTTGGTGCCTTCATTGCCCGGCTGTCACACTCAAGGAGATACTATTGAAGAAACAGAAAAAAACGTCCAAGAAGCAATAGAACTTTATCTTGAAAGTTTAGAAGATCATGGAGAATAAATTCAAGAAGAAAAAAGAGTTTTTCAAGGGAAAGTGAATATTCAATTTCCTCTTTCTCAGTAATGAAAAACCTACCTGCCTTAAATGCAAGGAAAGTTATTAAAACACTTAAAAAGGCAGGGTTTATAGAAAATAGGCAAAAAGGTTCTCATTTATTATTAATTCATCCTATTTCAAAGAAAAGAACTGTAATCCCTGTTCATCCGGGAAAAACAATCAGCAAGCCTCTTTTAAGATCTATCGTAGAAAATGATGCCGGAATGACAATCGAGGAATTTCTTAAACTTCTTTAATGAGGCTCCAAGGCGTCGCCTTAGAGCCTCATTGTTATTCTCTACAGATAAAGTTATTAATGAATCAGGGTGCAGCGGTTCGTTACGGTCCTGCCACAGGCAGCCCATAAAAGTATCTAATATTTATTGATTAAATCCTTTGGCATAAGCCGCGGAGAGAACTCCGGAATAATTTCCTCCATAAGCTCTTAATCCATTATCAATTGAACCGTGTTTTGCCATATAATTAGCGGCTGTATAAATTGCATCCGTAGCATCATCAATATTAGAGATGCCGTCTCCGTCTCCGTCAACGGCATAGGCAATAAATGTACTAGGCATAAACTGCATTGGACCTCTTGCGCCGGAGCCTTCGTAGTTATAAATAGCTCCGTCTCTTTGTCCGGTTTCCGTTAGATGAATTCCATAAAGGATTTGCCACGGAACGCCATATTTTTCTCCTGCTTTTTTATAAATCTCATCATATCCAGTAGAGTTTGCTTGCTGGGTAACTGCCGGTAGGCTTTGAATGTATTTCGTGGCTGCAACGTAAGATTGGGTATTTATAACACTACTATATTTATACTTTGCTTCTGCGATTAAAATCTTATTATTTGCATCCTCGGCTTTTTTCATTTCATCTAAATCTTCGGATCCAAGAATACGAGATCTCATTTTTAAATTCCATCCCTTTTCAATTGTATTTGGGTCTTTAATCCAGGAGTTATCTTTTAAGATTAAAACGGCAAACTCCTCATTTCCATAGAAATTACTTGCGATACTCGTAAGAGTATCTTGCTCTTTAACCACGTAGGTATTTTTATACCTAGCAGCCTCGGAGAGGATATTGCGGCTTATGAGGTTTTGTGGCTTTATTGTGGCCTGATTATTGTTTACAAGTAGTAGCGCCAAAAGCGGCAAAACGCTTGCAATTATTCCCTGCCCCATCGTATTTTCGGGATTTTTTAACCCGGAGCTTAGGATTTTAACGAAGATTAAAGTGTTTGTCAACCTTCTCAAAAGGGGTCACAAGTCAAACTTTCTGGGTCAAAAATCGGTTAAGGTAAGCGAATAGCAGTGCCGAGGACCAGAGTCGAACTGATATAGCCTGTTCTTCAGACAGGTGCCTTGACCACCTTGGCTACCTCGGCTTGCAGATATTATAGCAAATTTATTTAGCCGAGAATAGTCATTTTTTTTCTTGGGACTTGACAATGTTTTTAAGTATTCTATATACTAGTGATATCCCCCCTGGGGGGATTTAAATAATATGTATAAACCAAAAAATTTAAACGAAAATATTCTTCATAGATTAAAGATAGCCCGTGGTCATTTGGAAAAGGTTATTAAAATGACTGAGGACAAAGAATATTGTATAGACATTATTCACCAGTCGCAAGCTGTTCAAAGTGCACTTGCAGAATTTGACAATATTGTTATGGAAAATCATTTAAGAACATGTGCTGCTGATGCTATTAAGCGCGGAGATCAAAAAGAAGCAATTGCAGAAGTCATGAGTGTATTTAAAAAGAAAAATGGATAAAATTTTAGTTACTACGATCGGCGTTATCGGAATTATTTTTATCTACTGGTTCTTTTTAGGAAAGGCAAATAAATAGATGGAAAATCAAACTTTTGCAATTAAGGGGATGCATTGTGCATCTTGCGTAAGAGTTATTGAACGTGCATTAAAAAAAACAAATGGAATAATCGATGCAAACGTGAACATCGCAACGGAAACAGCTTCTGTTAAGTTTGACCCGAAACTTGTTTCAAATGACACCATTTTTTCTGTCGTTAAAAATGCCGGATACAAAGCTCTGATAATAGAAGAAGAAAAAGATCAGGAAAAAGAAAAAATTTCAAAATCCAAAGAATTAAATTCTTTAAAATTTAAAGCGTTTTTCAGTTTATTTTTCGGTGGATTAATTGTTTGGGGAAGTTTTCCCGGAATTATAAATTACTCCCCTGCCCTTCTTAAAAATTATCTGGTTCAACTAATAATTGCAATCCCGATCCAGTTTTGGGCAGGACTTTCATTTTATAAAGCTACAATTCCCGCCTTAAAACATAGAACCGCTAATATGGATACCCTAGTTGCTTTAGGAACTTCGGTTGCCTTTTTTTATTCCGCAGTTGTTGCCATATTCCCGGAATTTATTGCTAAAGCAGGACTAGAAACAATGCCATATTTTGATGTTGCGACTATTGTAATCGGACTTATTCTTCTGGGTAGGTTTTTGGAAGCAAGGGCAAAAGGGAAAACAAGTGAGGCAATTAAGAAATTAATTGGACTTCAGGCAAAAACCGCCCGGGTAGTTAGGAATGGAAAAGAGGTAGATATTCCCGTTGAAGAAGTAAAATTCGGAGATATCTTGCGTGTTAGACCGGGAGAAAAAATTCCCGTAGACGGTGTAATTACAGAAGGTGAATCTTCTATTGATGAGGCAATGGTTACGGGAGAAAGTATGCCTGTTGATAAAGAAAAAGGAGACAGCGTAATCGGTTCTACTATAAATAAGTCGGGTTCATTCTTATTTAAAGCAAATAAAGTTGGTCAGGATACAATGCTTAGTCAGATTGTAAAACTTGTTCAGGAAGCTCAGGGAAGCAAAGCCCCGATTCAGCGTCTGGCAGACACGATTTCTGCTTATTTTGTGCCGATTGTAATAATACTAGCGCTTGCCACTTTTATTGTTTGGTTTGATTTTGGACCTTCTCCCGCCCTTTTAAAAGCGCTTTTAAATATGGTTGCGGTTTTAATTATTGCTTGTCCTTGCGCCATGGGGCTGGCAACTCCAACTGCAATTATGGTAGGAACAGGTAAAGGAGCGGAAAACGGGATTTTAATTAAAAATGCCGAGAGTTTGGAAACAGCACATAAAATTAATACGATTATTTTTGATAAAACCGGAACTTTAACCAAGGGAAAACCTGAAGTAACAGATTTAATTTCTCTTAATAAATATTCTCAAGAAAAAGTTTTATCTTTGGCAGGCTCTTTAGAAAAAGGTTCGGAGCATTCTTTAGCAGAAGCTATTCTTACTAAAGCGAAAAAAGAGAAAACAAAACTTTTAGAGGTAAAAAGTTTTAAAGCTGTGTCAGGATATGGAATTGAAGGAATTGTTGATGGTCAAAATGTTTTCTTTGGGAATAGAAGATTAATGGTAAGAGAAAAAGTCAATGTTAATATTGCTGAAGATCAAATTCAATCGCTTGAGAAAGAAGGCAAAACAGTAATGATACTTGCTGTTAATGGGAAATTGGCAGGACTTATTGCGGTTACAGATCCGATTAAAGACAGCGCAAAAGAAGGCGTTAAAGCTTTAGAAAAACTTGGAATAGAAGTAATAATGGTTACAGGAGATAATAATAGAACGGCAGTTGCAATCGCTCAAAAGATCGGAATAAAAAGAGTCCTTTCGGAAGTTCTTCCACAAGATAAGGAAATAGAGGTTCGTAAGATTCAAGCCGAAGGAAAAGTTGTTGCAATGGTTGGAGATGGAATAAATGATGCGCCGGCACTTGCTAGCGCAAATATTGGGATATCTATGGGAACAGGTACGGATGTAGCAATAGAAGCAGCAGATATAACACTTGTGAATTCTGATTTGCGCACGATTGCGAAATCTGTTAAACTTTCTAAGCGAATTATGTCTACTATAAAGATGAATCTATTCTGGGCATTTGGATACAACATAATTCTAATTCCTGTTGCAATGGGTGCTCTTTATCCCCTATTTCACATTCTCCTTAATCCGATTTTTGCTTCGGCTGCAATGGCTCTTAGCTCAATATCAGTCGTTACAAACTCTCTAAGGCTAAAAGGAGCTAAAATATGAATCAATTAATAACTGTTTTTTTAACCGGACTTTTGGCAGGAGGACTCAGCTGTGCAGCAGTTCAGGGAGGACTTCTTGCAGCCACAATTGCCCAAAGAGAAGAAGAGCATCTTAAAGAAAAAGCTACTAGAGGAAATGCTCTACCCATCCTTGCTTTTTTAATTGCTAAACTAGCTTCTTATACCGTGTTAGGACTACTTTTAGGATGGTTTGGATCTCTTTTTCAATTAACTTTGACTTTAAAGATTGTGATGCAAGTTGCGGTTGCAATCTTTATGATCGGCACAGCTCTAAGTATTCTAGATGTTCATCCGATTTTTAGATATTTTATAATTCAACCTCCAAAATTCTTAACCAGAATTGTTAGAAAACAATCTAAAAGCGCAGATATTTTTGCTCCGGGGATTTTAGGAGCTTTTACAATTTTTATTCCCTGCGGCGTAACACAGGCAATGTTTGCCTTAGCAATCGCTTCGGGAAGTCCATTAGCGGGAGCGGCAATTATGTTTGCATTTATATTAGGGACTTCTCCGATATTTTTTATCCTCGGATATTTTGCTACCAAACTTGGTGATTTTTTTCACCAAAAGTTTATGAAGGTTTTAGCATTTGCAATTATAATTTTGGCAATTTTTAATTTGAATAATTCGGTCGCTTTAACAGGAAGTAATTTTACATTAGAAAATATGGCAAAAGGAGTTTGGTGTATGGTTAGTTTCTGCGATAATACGCCTGAACCATCGGGAACAAACGCGCAAGCCTTAACGGATTTAAACATAGAAATATCGGCGGCAGGATATACTCCGAACGAATTAACTGCTAAAGCAGGAGCAGATATTACAATTCATTTTAAAAACGATGGAGGCGGAGGTTGCGCACAATCATTTACCATTCCTTCTTTGGGTGTCCAAAAAGTAATATCAACAGGTCAGGCAGATTCGGTTACGTTTAAAGCACCAAATGAAAAAACAGACATTGCTTTTATGTGTAGTATGGGAATGTACAGAGGTGTAATTCACGTTCTCTAGTATTAAGAATTAAGTATTAAGTATTAAGTATGATCAAGAAGAAGTTTAAAATAGACGGAATGCATTGCACAAGTTGTGCTATGAATATAGATGGTGAATTGGAAGATACTGAGGGTGTAAAATCCGCTTCAACAAACTTTGCCAAGGGTATGGTCGAGGTAGAATATGATTCTTCAAAGCTGTCAGACAAAGAAATCATTAAAACCATTAAAACCGCCGGCTATTCCGCAGAACTAATAACTAATAGCTAATAACTAATGGCTTCTATTTCGTTCCTTCGTTCCATGAGGATAAATATCTTTTTTGTTCCGGGGTTAATTCGTCAATTGAAATTCCCATAGCTTTTAGCTTTAATTTGGCAACTTCCTGGTCTAATTTTTTTGGTAAAACATAAACTTTATTTTCCAATTTTCCTTTGTTTTTAACAAAATACTCTGCAGCTAAGGCTTGATTCGCAAAAGACATATCCATAACTTCTGCAGGATGACCTTCGGCTGCTGCCAAATTAACAAGTCTACCCTCCCCCAGTACGTAAAGCTTTTTTCCTGATGGCATAATATATTCGTCAAGTGATGGTCTAATTCTTCTTTTTGATTTCTTTATTTTTTCTAGTCCCGCCATGTCAATTTCGATATCAAAATGCCCCGAATTTGCAACTACTGCTCCATCTTTCATTATTTTCATGGCCGGTAAATCAATTACATGTTTATCTCCTGTTGCGCTTATAAAAATATCACCGGTTTTAGCTGCATCTTTCATTTTCATGATCTTAAATCCGTCCATTGCAGCTTCTAAGGCTTTTACGCTGTTAACTTCGGTTACTATTATATTTGACCCCATTCCCTTCCCGCGCATCGCGATACCCTTACTGCACCAGCCATATCCCGCCACAACGAGAGTTTTTCCAGCAAGGAGTAAATTGCTTGCTCTGATTACTCCATCGATTGTAGACTGTCCTGTGCCGTATCTGTTGTCAAACAAATGTTTTGTGTCGGAATCATTAACTGCAATAACAGGCACTTTTAAGGCTTTTTCTTTTTCCATTGCTTTAAGCCTAATTACACCTGTGGTTGTTTCTTCGGAAGATCCCAGAATATCCTTAATTTGAGCTCGTCTTTTGGTATGCAAAAGATGAATTAAGTCTCCTCCGTCGTCCATGGTAATTTGCGGTTTATAATCTAAAACTATATTTAAATGATTGTAATAAGTTTTACTGTCCTCGCCTTTTATTGCATAGGTTGGAATATTAAAATCCTTAACAAGAGAAGCAGCAACAGAATCTTGAGTAGATAAAGGATTAGAAGCATTACAAACAACAGTTGCTCCGCCATCTTTTAGGGTGATTAACAAATTTGCTGTTTCGCTGGTTATATGAAGACATGCGGCTATTGTAAGACCTTTAAGAGTTTTTTCTTTGGCAAAACGATCTCTAATACTTTTTAAAACTGGCATTTGTTGGCTTGCCCATTCTATTTTGAGTTTTCCTTCTTTGGACAGCGATAAATCTTTTACGTCGAAGTTTTTAGACACGGCTATAAGTTTAACATTTTATTGTAGTTTTGGAAATATCTTTTTTTAAATTGTACTTTTGTGTAATGGTGTTCCTGTGTACCGTAATGTTCTATAGCAAATGCAGCCGCAACAGATCCCATTTGGCCACATGTTTTAAGATTTAGTCCTTTTTCCCAGCCTGCTAGAAATCCGCTTCTCCAGGCATCTCCTGCTCCTGTGGGATCTACGACTTTTTTAGACTTAACAGGTCTAATCTTAATTAACCCATCATTTGATTCAATTTGAGAACCTTTTTCACCTAAAGTCGTGACTATTATTTTATCTTTGAATAATGTCTTCCAATTTTTTACGCGTCTTTTAACTAACGTTATTTCGTAGTCATTTCCGAAGATAATACTTGCATGTTTTATGCCATATTCGAGATCGCCGTCTTTTGTGTCTGTAATTATGAATCCCGGATCAAACATAAAATTAGTTCCTAATTTTACACATTTTCTTACCGTATTCATCGTTGCTTTTGTGCCTGTTGGTCCTGCAAACACAAAATCTCCTTTTTTGACTATTGTTTTAAGAGGAAGATTCGTATTTTTTAAGCTTGCTCCTAAAAAATAACCCCATATCTGATTGTGGTTTTTGTCTGCCATTACAAATCCTGTAGCAGAATTGAGCCTGTGGTCAATTAAGACGTTTTTTGTATTAATACCAATTTTTTTTAAATGTTTTTTATATTCTTCAAAATCTTTTCCGGCATAAGAGAATAAAATATGTTTTGTGTTTAAAAGTCCAAGATTATAAGAAATGTTTCCGGCAACTCCCCCACAGCGTCTCTCAAATTTATTTACGTTAAAAGAAACATTTAACTTGTGGATTTTATCTGCCATTATGTGGTCTCCGAATTTTCCCGGGAAATCCATGATGTAGTCGTAAGCAATAGTTCCTGTAATAATTAACATTTATTTATGGGCAGGTTTTGTGGACCCAGCAAGATTCGAACTTGCGACCTTCGCAGTGTAAATGCGACGCTCTGACCAGCTGAGCCATGGATCCAAGCTTAAAGATTATATCAAGAAGAAACAACGAAGGCAATTTATGAATAAGTTATGACATAGACATCTCCTAACGATGGATTATTACTGATATAATAATTATTGTGAAAATAACAAAATTTGCCCAGTCATGTATTTTAATTGAGAGCAAAGGAAAAAGAATTCTAATCGATCCTGGAAACATCAAGTACACATCTGAACTTCTAAAGAATAAGTGGGCTAACATAGATGCTTTATTGATTACGCACAAACATCAAGATCATTGTTTTATAGAAGCCGTAAAAGAGATTATTAAAAATCCAAAAACGAAATTCTATACAAGCTAGGAAGTTGCAGAAAGCAATCAAGAGTTACTTCCAGAGACTGTAAAGGTAGGAGATGCAATTAGGGTGGATGCAATAAAGATTGAGGTTGTCAATGCGGTTCACGGGTATATACCTCATTTAAAAGGCAAATTAGAAATTAATGAAAATATTGGTTTTATTGTTGACGATGGCAGCAATAGAATATATCAGACAAGCGACAGTATTGGTTTTAAAAACGACTACAAATGTGATATCCTTTGCGTTCCGGTTTGTAATCATGGTTTAGTAATGGGACCCTTTGAAGCAGCAAAATTTGCAAAAGAAACCGAAGCAAAATTAGTTATCCCAATTCATTTTGACAATCCTATGTTTCCCGTAGACCTTAATAAAGTGAAAGAAGAGTTTGAAAAGGAAAATTTAAAATACAAAATTCTAGAAATCGGAAAATCGATCGAAATTTAGTCTGTGCGCTGCCGTTTATTTATAGTATTTTTAACCGAACATAACGTATGAGAACTAAAATATCAACTTAAAAATATGCAAATTTTAAATAATATGGTAGAATGCTTTTTATGCCAAAAGAACGTGGCCAATCAATAACAGAAAGAGTGTTTAATGTAGATAGTAGTTCTCAAGAAAAAAGATGGGGAATTCATGGAATTGCAAGGTTTACAATTGTTCCGAGACTTTGTGATTTTGGTGATAAAGTTAGCATTGATGTTTCAAATTTTCCGGGAGCAACATTTGCTTGGGTAAACCAAAAAAAAAGATTAGAAATAGTAATTACTTCTGCATCCGAAGATAAACTTTCAGAAAAAGTTAGAAAAAGAATCAGAAGACTTGCTGATGGCTTAGCTTCGCAAGCTAATGAGGGACAATTAGCAGCTGTAATAACACCTGAAGTAAAAGGGATTGATCTTACGATGTATCCTCGTCAAAGATGTGGAGAAGAACCTGCTTATAAGGCAGATCTAAAGCTAGTAAGTAAGCAATCTTAAATTTAAGAGATAAATTTAAATTACGATATGGTTTGGCAGATTTGTTTTTTATTTTTTAATTTCAATGGTTGCGGGTGAGGGCACGTTCTACACTTTGTGTACAGTATCGCGCTTCGCTTGAGACTCGGTCACAAATTAAGAACTTGTTTCTTTAATTGCAATTTTCCTTTTGTTGTTTTTAGAAATTTCTCGCGTTTTAAAGCATTTTCTTTTTCTTTGTAGGCTTCATAATATATTAGCTCCAACGGCCTTCTATTTTTAGTTGACGCTACATTTCCTTGCTGATGATCTGTTAAGCGGTTGTGAAGGTTGGAAGTAAATCCCGTATATAATTTATTGTCGAGTTTACTTTTAAGAATATATACGTAGAACATAATTACATTATGCCATATCATTCGCTTGCTTTATTCGCATGGCTTCAATAAAGAGCGCTACGATATGGCCGATATTCTTATGGTGATTTTAAATAGATGCCAGCACCGATGTAACGCTCCTTAACGAAATGAAATGAGGTAAGGTAAGTGAATATCGGTGCGGATGAGAGGATTCGAACCTCCACGCTTTTTACGGCACAGCCACCTCAAGGCTGCGTGTATACCATTTCACCACATCCGCATGTAGTCTGTATCTATTTTTAATGTTCCACTTAGCTTTCTAG
>Ga0172370_10004743_pt1 | contig 17986 bp, 17 predicted proteins | sample LakKiv5m_FD_114538 | JGI IMG/M metagenome (GOLD analysis project Ga0172370, IMG submission 114538) | Freshwater microbial communities from Kabuno Bay, South-Kivu, Congo - kab_022012_11.5m | ecosystem: Environmental > Aquatic > Freshwater > Lake | place: Democratic Republic of the Congo...
CTCCCCAGCCCATGGTTACCGAAAGACCCTCCACCGCTACGTCCCACACCTTGATCCGCTCCAGGGCGGCTCGATAGGCCGGCATTGCCACCGAGACCGAGCACCCTAACTCTGTCAGGGCCGCGGGGAGGCTCCCGACCACATCGCCCAACCCACCGGTCGAAGCAAACGGGGCCGCCTCTGAGGCGACAATCAATACCTTCATACAAGCGCCTTTCTCATCAACTGTCTTGGAATCCTATTAACAGTTTCGTCATGCCCGACCTCTAACCTTATTGCTCACCTCAACCTCCGTGTCTCCCTGAAGATTCAGAGGGATTGTCCGTTCAAGATCCGCCGTCTGCCCGTGCACGGCGGCAGGAATTTCTTGGCTTTTGGTGAGTATAGAGAAATGGGGATTCTCGGTCAAAGGAAATACAAAGCGCCCCTGTTCATCCGCCGGTATTTCCTGTACGATAGAAAGTTGCTTTCGGAACTCAGCCGCTGCGCCTGGGAAACCTTGAAAGAATGCTTCCAGGAAGCCGTGCCGGAGGAGGACGCGGTTTCCCGCTCAGGCGGGATTGCGGCCATCCATTCGTTCGGCGACTTTTTAGGCTGGCATCCTCATCTCCATATTCTGTGTATCCCGCGATGCGCGGGATTTTTATGGAGACGGTCCTGCCGGGGGATTCCACGTGGCCCCGTTGTTTGAGTTGAAACACCTGGTGGCCATATTCCGGCATAAGGTCTTTCCCGCGATGCGCGGGACTTCTCTCAAAAGGGAAAATCACGGAAGATCTGGTTAATATGCTCATGACCTGGCGGCATTCGGGCTTCAACGTCTTCTGCGGGTCCAGAATACAGCCTGGCGATGAAAAAGCCATGGAAAATTTGGCCCGGTGCATCATCCGCGCCTCTTTCTCCCAAGAAAGGATGACCTACATTCCAGAGGAGTCAAAGGTCACCTCCCTGATCCCACCGACTCATTCTATCGCTCAAGCGGTGGGCAATTCCCAAAGCACCAGTCCGCTAAACAACAAGAGGCACAAACCTGAAATCTATTCAACCGTGGTTTGTGCTTTGTTAAAAAGGAATTCTTTTATCGCCTACTCCATATTTACCCACCATGTGATTTCATAACTATTTAAACAACATATCGGTGAAATACAAGGAAAATGTCACACAAGCAAGGAGGCAACCTTCTTTGAGAAGGTTACCTGCTATGGAAAACCGGGCGCTCCCTGGCAATCGTCACCGCCAACCAGATCATGCTCAATAATCCGAGAAGAGCCACAAGGACCAGAACGAACAGGTTTGTACCGACAATCGGATGCCCCAATGCCCGGAGTCCGATAATGAGGAAAATTGTGGCGTAGAGATTGATGGCAAATCCTGCAAAGGCAAACAACTGCCCCAGACGGCTGCTGCTCCACAGTAGCAGGAGCATACCGCCAACCAGCAACAGTGGGGCTGGCACGAATGTGTCCGCCCAGACGAAGCCCCAATCAAATTGACCGAGAGCAGAGTCGAGCATCGCCGCCTTAGCCGCTTGGGGCCTGAACAGCTTGCTGGTCTGCTCAATAAAAAACCACAAGCTACCAAAGATGGCGTAAAGGGCGATGAAATAACTCATCGGGTCAGACTTGATTCTTTCAGAAAATGTTCTCTTTGTTTTCATAATGAGCCTTCTCCTTAGGTATTACCTTGAGGTGCGACGCACTTTGGAAGTGCGTCGCACCTTGATTAAGATGAGGTTCTATTGCTCTTTTTTCCACATCCGAATATCGTAGCACGGCTTGTTCATGTACGTGTCGTGCCCGACGTAGATCTCGTACTGCCCTTGCAAACGAACGACGTTGCCGGCGGCGACGACCTGATCAACATTTCGCAGATCCGTGTCCTGGGCGATCAAGTAGGAGATAAATCTCCTGTGATACTGATACTGGCATCTTGTCTCCAGCTTTAAAAAGGAGTTTCAAAATCAACAAAAAATAAAAACACGATCTGCTTGAGTAATTTCTTAGTTTTTTATGGACGTCCCGAAGCCCCCTCGTTCTACGCACAATAATGCATTGAAAAATGGATTTCAATATTATAGTATCGCAACTATCACAAAGAAAAATGAAAAATCCAGGAATGGATCAATATAGGAAAATCGATGGGTGATAATTCAAGAGGTTCTTTTGAATTGAAGAAATTTTCCGGCAAAAGGACTGACTATCAAAAAGGCATGGAACAGATCATCTCTTTGGGATTCTCCCCGAGAGAGCATATCGAGCATTTCCCGGCGTTCACCGGACAGCTGACGCTGGCCCGTGTTCTTGCTTTATATGAAGCATATAAAATGACGCTCGGTGTGAGCGGCCATATTGCTGAAATTGGTGTATACTTAGGGACGGGAACCATTCTTTTCGCTAAACTGACAAAGATTTTTGAACCTTCGTCAACAACTCTAGTTCATGGCTTCGAATGGTTCCAGGGTATGAAGACCACCGATGAAGAACCTTATATGGAGGAAGGCCGTTGTGCATCAGATTATGAGAAACTGATGGCGCTGATCAAGGCACAGAATCTGGATGATACAGCGCGTATTCATGCTATTGATGTCACAAGGGATCTACCTCGGTTTTTCGAAGATAATCCCCATCTACAATTCAAGCTCATTCTGGTGGATGCAGGCACCTATGAGGTAGTTCGTTCAACGTTGGAGCATTTCTGGCACAGACTGACAAGCGACGGCATAATGCTGTTTGACCATTTTAACCATGAAATAGCCCCCGGTGAAACGAGGGCGATTAAGGAGTTTATGCCTGACGCAAAACTGAAAACCTTCCCCTTCGGATGGATGCCGACAGCGTATATCATCAAACCATAACCGAGCATAATATGAACCAATACCTTCTCACCTACCAGACCAAACCCGATATTTCCGTTCCTCTTCCGATCATTGAAAAGGGAATCACCACCCTTTTTCATAGTCTTTTTCCTCCTATTTTTGAAAAGAATACCGCGCATCACGAGACTATTAAACAAAGCCCGCGTAAGCAGGCTGAGGAAATGGTCAATCTCATCATCGGAAACCGAAAGGAGCGATTGGGCGGAAGGCCGGATGGGGAAAACACCCTCCTGCTCAAACAACGCGCTGAAAAATTTATTGAAGCAGGGCTTCCCATTGAAATCCGATTGACCTGGGTTCCCAAAAAGCGAACTCAGAACAGGGAAGAGTCGTTTGTTGATCTGTGCGAACTCCTCTCGCTTTCGCGACTGTATCATCTTTTCATCAAAGGTCACAAAATCTATCCACCGGCTTTTCACTATAACGCATTTTTCATTGATCTAGAGGGTCTGTTTGTCGAGGGGGACAACCCTGAAGTGAGGATGGCGATGGATCAATATATCCATGGTATGAGAACCTTGGTTTCCGCAATCGGGTTAGATTCGATCTTTTCCATCGTACGCATCAGTGAAACCGGATCTGACAAAGAGAGAGGGCTGTGGGTAAGCCAGATGGAAGAAAACTTCAAGAAGCTGAAAGCCTACTGGCTCGAATCCGAAAAAGAGGGCATCGAAAGCTATGAGACCTACAAAAGCTATAAAGAATTATCGGCCATCCGATGGAAAGGATGCATCCATCAGAAAACAAGGGACTACCATTTGAAGCAGTTGAATTCGTTTGGTGAAGATATCCCCGTGGAGGAAAAAATCGATATGGTGCTCCGAAGTTTCAGCGCTTCACTGCTGCATCATCAATTCATGATTCTGAAAACGCCTGGATTTGCCTCCCCTCTGAACATTTCTTTCATTCCACCGGCGCCCATGATACCGACGCAGCTCATGAAAGCCAGAATTAACTTGAGATCCATGCCTTCCGGACTGGCGCGCGTCAGCTGCCCACCTTGGTCCGCAAAAGGGCTTATCGCCTTTCATGAAAGAGAGGTTAAGCCCTTGACGGTCGGCTGGGGAGAGATTCATCAATTTGAAAATGGCATCATCCCGGGAATACTGCACATCAGTAAGGGTGAAAAAACAGCCCATCTCAAGGCTGATCTTTACTCGGTGTAGAGTTTCCGCCACATGGATTTCTGCCATTTGCGGTCAAACAATACAGCAATGCTATGTCTGTTTTGTTGCGTGGTTTCATCATCCATCCAAATCAGATCTTCCCACGAAAGACGTGGAATTGTATTTGTGTCAAATACCCGACAACCAAGCTTCTCGGTAAGGTATGCCCAGGTCGTGATATTGCTACGCAGAAAAACCTTTTTGCCCAGATAGAGAGAGATGGATATGTTGCCGCCTGCCTGCTGCCTGTTGTGGTTGCATATCAGAACATCCATTGACACCAGGTGTTTATTATAATCTTCATGAGACAAGAGACTCGTCAGGGGAACGAAAATGTCGCCGAAAAGCTCCTTGCCCTGCGTGATAACCTTATCCCTGTATTCAGGGTTTCCGTAGGAAAGAGGAGCATAAACCCGGATGCTGCGAGCATGGTGTTTGGCGAGCCAATGGAATATCTCAAAATGGCGGTTGCTAGGGTCAGCGGAGTTGCCGACCTGGATGGCGATATGGTCTTTTGGCGTTTTCAAGGCAATGACGCGGTCAAGTTCAGCGGACTCAAAATGATAAATAATGGGCGCCAGTTCAATGCATTTGGCTGAAGTTTTATACCATGATACGGCGACATCATAATCCCCTCTTATAAGAGGGGCAATTGCATACAGTCTGCTTACAAAATGGGCGAAAAAAGCCTGCCGGATCTTCTTTTGGGGAGTCTCGGGCATAATCTCGTGCCAGTATAGATCCCCCCCCCACGGTATCCACACACTCTTTGCGATAACTTCCGGAAATTTAGCAAATATCATTGGGATTCTGCTGTCGAAAAGCCCATTAAAAACGATGCGGTCAGCCTCATTGACTGAAGAAATGAAATCATGTTGATACAGGTTCTTTAGCCAGCAGACATTTCCGGGCGCTGACGCAAGATAAGTCTCAGGGGCTCCTAATACAAAAAAAACCTGCTCCACATCAGGAAACCACTCGTTAAGGTACTGAATTTGCTGCGGAATGAATTTCGGATCATAAAAAACACAATGAACGATCTTTCGTATTTTCATCTCAATTCAAGGAAACAAGTTTTTAAGACAGGTTCCCAATAATCCCCTCGTCTCAGAAAAAACTATTTCTGGTACACCGTTTATGGCGAGTAATATTTTCCCGTGAGTGGGCCGTCCCCTGTCACCATCCCGGATAAATGAGCTGTGGCAATCCCCTTGCCAGCCATATAGAGCCTCCTGAACGGAATCGTCATTTGATCAACCGCTTTGGAAATTTTCTGCCACTCACATCGTGAATCACTGATTCTGAGTCGTCAAAAAGCATCCTATCCATGTGGACGAAGAACCAATCCACAACATTCTCTGCAATATGAAAATAGTCGTCATAATGGCGCAAAAAAATGAGCCAGACGCTCATTATTCCCTTCCACCTTGGACAAGGGAATGTTCGATTGAACGATGGCGATCATTTTCATAACCTTTGGCCACAGATCAACAGAAGTTCTATTACGGCACAGGGTCTGACTGCTTATGCACCCATAATTCAATTGGTTTTTCCCTGAAACGAATCAGGGCGTCAATCGTGTGACAGATTCTGAAGACAAAAATCAAAGGCCTGGTCAGTGTCGTGTGCTTTTCACCAATCGGAATCCACTGCTCGATCTGTTCTTGCCACCTTTTTTCTTTGAGGTTTTCAACCGAGACCGCGTTGCCACAGTTTCGGAAAAACCGCAGGATCCGGCCCGCGGTGACATATTGAATCGTTTCCAGACCTGCCACCGGCCTTCTCCTCAGCCTTAAGTAAAGCCTGGCCAGAGGCCGAGGCATCAAGGGAAAAAAGAAGATCCGGTAGTGTCCCTCGTAAAAGCTGGCGTAATCCGGCGCTCTTATGAACAGGCTGCCGCCGGGCTTTACGATGCGAAGCATTTCAGTAAGACACTTCTCGACATCGGCCACATGCTCCAGTGTCTGCCAACTGGTGACCAGGTCGAATATACCGTCTTTGAATGGCAATGCCTCTCCAACCGACGGCACAACTCGACCTATGAAGCGATCAGGGTATCCGGAAACATAGATCTTTTTTCCAAAGTAATCCAGTTTCCATTTCTCCGGCTCCACGCCCCATACATCTTTACCTTTTCTGAGCCCGTGCAACACAAAGGTCCCGCATCCAGCAGCCATGTCCAAGATCCTGACATTACTGCCTCGTTCTTCAAATAAGGCCCATCTCCCATCGTAATTCCTGCTGTCATCAAACCAATTATCGGTGACCCTCAGCAAATAAGCGAGATCGCGGACCCCGAAATTGGTTTTGACATCCTTGATGATGTTGCTGTAAAGCTGCATCTTAAGGAGTTCATTTTGAGCTTTATTCTTGTCATGATATGTTCCCTCGACATTTAAAACCCCCCAGTTTTCATCGGTACTCATATCTGGTTTCCGTCCAGCGACAAAATAACCGCAAGATTCCAGTGCCCAATTCTTATCCAATTTGTCCAGGAATAGGGCTGTCCACTGGCCCAGATACCACAGGGGAAACAGCATCCATCTGACGGCCAGCCTCCGCAATTTCGAACCACGGACGAATCGGAGCGTGAAGTAGTTCCTCTTCATGGTCATCATTGTAAAGAACCCGGATTGGGCTTCCACCGTAATGTCCTTAAATCCAGCCTTCTCTAGAAAATACCGAAGGCCGTAGGGCGTGTATCGACAATAGTCGAAGGGAGCATCATGGATCCACCACTGCCAGGGCGCCTGCAGAACGATACTCCCGCCCGGCCTGAGTATTCTAAAGGCCTCGCCAAGTGCCGTTTGAGGCTCGCAAAGATGCTCCAGAACAGAAAGGGAGACAACCGTGTCCGCCGATTCGGATTTCACAGGCAAGGGCTTGTTCAGATCGGCAATGATATCTGCTGCCGTTTGGTGCAGGCTTCTGGACCAATCAATGCCGATGTATTTGTCGCAGTATTTCAAGAAAAACTCCCTATAAGGCGCTTCTCCGCAGCCAAAATCATAGAGCACGCCCTTATAAAGCGCCGCGTGTCTTTCCAGAAACCTATCCGCAATGTCATATATAAGCCAGTTATGGGCTTTTCGGTTTGGATGGCACTTGGTGGGGTTCATCTTAAGCATCGTACAAATGTTGACACATGGCCAGCTGCCACTCGTGATCAAAGAGAACGGCCGTACCATTCCTGTTCTGTCTTCGGCCCGAGTCCGGCATCTCAATTAGCGCATCGAATAAGGGACAAGGAAAGGCAAGAGAAGGCATGATTGCCTCGTCTCCGAATTTCAGATCCATCAGGATCGCTTTCATCTCAAGGGCAGCAGTTCCGGAATGGATCCTAAAAGCACGTGCCGCCCCGGTTCGATCTTCGAGCCAGCAGTGACACCTTGATGTGAAAAAGCCGTCTCCGGCCAACATCCCGGCTGCCTGAGCTGTAGCAATATATTCAAGCTCCTTGACGTTTATATAAGGTCTGTTGAATGGAATCGTCATTTGATCAACCGCTTTGGAAATTTTCTGCTGGTTACATCGTGAACCACCGATTCGAAGTCGTCAAACAGCAACCTGTCCATATGTGCGAGGGACCAATCCACGGCATTCTTTGCAATATGAAGATAGTCGTCATAATGATCTACGAAATGAGCCAGTCGCTCGTTATTCCCTTCCACCTCGGACAAGGGAATGTAATGTTCAAATGGTTTCACCCCCAGCAACTCGAGATCAGGAACTTCAGGAAAAATCGGTATCGCGCCTGAAATAAGGGACTCGTAATATTTGCCCAAAACAAACTGATGTTGGTCACTTGCCAGGCGGCCGAAAATGACGAATTTCGCCGATCCAAGGTATGCCGACCACTGGTTCAAATAACGGATGGGACCGAATTTGGTTTGTTCAATGGCCGCCCCGTCCCAAACATTGCGCTTGCAACCCAGATGATGAGAAAACTCTATTTTGTATTTCTTGGCCAGTGGTCTGATTTGTGCTGAGAGTGCAATGCGCAGGGCATAGATCGGAAATTGTAAAGCCCCTATAACGAGAAGGTCTACCCTCTTGTCTTCAACTCTGAGGTTGGGACGTGAAAAAAACAATGAAGGCGCGAAAGGAGCAAACTCCATTCTCGTTCTTTCTGGTAACCGCATATTCTCGCGCCACGGCGTTGGATAGGGGGTCAAAAGGACGTCGGGCTCCAGCCAGTCAATCACATCTTGGTAACCGCTGTCTGCCAACCAACAATCGTGGCAATAAAGAATGATCGGCAAATCCGGTCTTTCAAAGCGCGGATTATGGGCAGTGTTGACCGTAAATAGAAAGTCATATTTGGGCCAGTCGATCCCATGAGCACCATCAGCCACCTCCATCTGGCAGCTTTGTGCTAAGCGCCGTTTCAAAACAAGATTGAATTGATCACATCGCGGGTTCTGAAATCTTTGGTAACTGCTTGTTCCCCCATAGTGTTTTATTTCATCCGGCAAGATCAGAATAGCTCTTGGAGCGCGTAACCTGGGATCACACCCAATCGCAAAATCGAAATTCTGATGATGGTGCGTCCATAACTCATCACCCTGCCGTTCGCAAAGCGTTTTGCATATCGCCCCGTCCGGACTGTTATGCGGCTCAAATAGATTTCTCTGACGAACGCGCGACAGCCACTCCATCTTCTGATACCGGGGATGGGATAACCATGGATTAGGTCCCCCATAGGTCTGAATATCCTGTCTCGTGATAATGTGCCCGTCAACGCTCATGGTTCCAGGAACGTTGTTGAACCAGAACTGCCGGGTTTCCCTCGCCAATTCACTTTGAGGAGGGTTGAAATATCTTGCAGATGTACGACTTTCAATCTTCAAATTACACCATTCCCGGTCATATTCCTTGGAAGTATCACCATCGAAGCATTTCTGAAATCCAAAATATGCAAAAAAGATCGTATCATCTCAATTTGACATCCATGCCTTCCGGAATGGCGCATGTCAGTTGTCCGTCTTAGTCCGCAAAAGGGCTTATTGCCGTTCAGCAAAAAGAGGTTACACCGTTGACTGCAGGCTGGGGAGATCTTCGTCACTTTGAAGAAGGCATCATACCGGGAATACTGCACATTAAAATGGCGAAAAAGCGGCACAGCTTAAGGTTGATCTTTATTCGGTGTAGAGTTTCTGCCACATGGATTTCTGCCAATTACGGTCAAACAATACTGCAATATGATTTCTGTTTTGTTCCCTTGTTTCATCATGCATCCAAAGCAGCTCTTCCCACGAAAGATGTGGAATTGTTTTTGTGTCAAATACCCGGCATCCAAGTTTCTCGGTCAAGTACGACCAGGTCGTGACATTGCTTCGTAGAAAAACCTTTGTCCCCAGATAGAGAGAAATGGATATGTTCCCGAATGCCTGCTGACGGTTGTGGTTGCATATCAGAACATCCATTGAGACAAGGTGTCTATTGTAATCTTCGTGAGAGATATAAGCTGTCAGGGGAACAAAACTGTCGCCGAATAGCTCTCTGCCCCGCATGATAACCCTATCCCTGTATTCAGGGTTTCCGTAGGAAAGGGGAGCATAAACCCGGATGCTGCGATCATGGTGCTTTGCGAGCCATTGAAATATCTCAAGATGGCGGTTGCTTGGGTCAGCGGAGTTGCCGACCTGGATGGCGATATGGTCTTTTCGCGTTCTCAAGGCAATAACGCGGTCAAGTTCATCGGATTCAAAATGATAGATAATGGGCGCCAGTTCAATGCATTTAGCTGAAGTCTTATACAATGATACGGCAACATCATAGTCCCCTCTTACAAGAGGCGCAATCCCATGCAGTCTGCTTATGAAAAGGCGGTAAAACGCCATTCCATAATTCTTCTGTGGTGAGTCGGGAATGTACTCCTGTCTATTGTATAGATCCGGTCCCCATGGAATCCAAACCCCCTTCCCCACGATCTCAGGATATCTTGCAAGTCTGATGGCGATTTCTTCGAACAGGTTGTTGAAAACAACCCTTTTCGCGGAAAGGGCCTCGGAAATGAAATCAGCTTGATCCGGAATCTTCAATGCGCGGACGTTGGCATGTGCTTGGGCAAGATACTGTTTTGGCGCGTTATATACAAAAAAAGCCTGATGAAAGTGTGAAAACCACTCATTCAGGTAATATATCTGCTGAGGGATAAAGGCAGGAGAGAAATAGACACAATGTACTATTTCGTTGTGCTCCATCAACGCGGATACTCCATTCGATTTATGATAACGGTGATCAATGATCTGGACGAGTGCTTGCACAGCATGACGTTGAATACTCCTTTTGCACCTTATGCATTACTTCCGCATATCATGCCTTTCCGGCCTTTTCACATTTAGGTCTATGGGGCTGTAAGTCATTCCCGATTTGGGGTTGACGCTCCTCCCCTGATGTCTTCTCTCTGATCGCCCCGGAAAATCTAAAAAAATAGATGATCCACCTGCCGACTTGGACTATTTTCTCAGGCGGTACATGCATCGTCCATCTTGTGATAGTCTTCGTATCTATATTGTGGTGAATGTCCCCTGGGCAATACCATCTGTACGGAAAGCTGATAACGGCCATCCTGGATACCCTCATGACCTCCTTAAATGCCTCTTCCTGTTTTTGATCCAGATGCTCCCACACCTGCAATCCTATGAAAAGATCATATTGATCATCTCCAATGGGCCAGGGAAACACCGTCGCATCATGTACATACTTCTGCTGAGGCATCCCTTGCTCAATATCCATGACATGGGAATTTCTTATCAGAGGGATGAGATAAGCGCCAAGTTCTATCACATGTTTTGGCCGTTCTCTTTTCACAAAATCTATGACTTCTTTGAGGTAGGGCCATCTTCTTCGGTAATAGCTTCCGATGCAGATAGGAAATATTTCGCAAAGCGTTAGAAACTCTTTTTCGTTTATCGTCATCTCCTCACGATTAGCTGAATTGTTATTTGTTTCAGTATAATTTAAATATGATATACGCTCTATTCTCATCAACACTTGGAAAAATGATTCAGCTATTCTATTGGTTAAGACATATATTAACTTTTTGAGTATAAAATAGCACGCATAGAGCAAAAGAGCACATAAGCCATTGCTTGTGGCATATTTCTGGAAACGTTTCCATCGGTTTAGCGCATTCTTCATATGCCCCCTCTTCTGGTAACGGCTGGAATTTTCGGCATATCAGACCAGAGGTACCACCGCGCGGCGCCGGTGTTGTCTGTGAGCCAGCCGTGGCATTTTGCTGGAAGACCCGCCATCCCCCTCCGGCATTCCTGTTATATGGGCGTCTCCAAGCTCCTCACCGGTTATATAAGATCTGTCGAACGGAATCGTCACTGAATCAACGGGTTAGGCAATCTTCTGCCGGTTACATCTTCCCCGATGTTGATTACCTGGCCACTATGCTGAATCATTTTCCCATTGCTCCATGCCCATTGTCTTCAGAAAAGGGCGCTTTCCATCCCACAAAGGGTTCATCATGCTTTTGCCTTCATCGTCGTGATGAGACAGACTGATATAGGGCCGATACCACCAAAGTTTCAGAGCTATTGTTCTCGCATCTATTTGAGTCCATACTCCAGATCCCCTCTGTGGAAATCGAGACCAATCTCTATCGACAGGTCCCGGCAATAGAAACGGTATCCAGACAGCCCGCGTCAGAAAAAGGCCGTCCATCCACGGTACACTCTCTCCATCCGTATCATATGGTTCATGTGGGTAGTTCATCTCTGTGCTTCGAAAGTCCGTGTAAAGTATGATGCCAAGACACCGGGTACGGGCTTGCTCTTCACTCGTTGGCGGGGCATGTTTGCCAAGGAGAGAAAGGGCGCGCTCCAACCAATCGGGTGCCATAATCAAATCATCGGCAACAAAAAAGACGGGTTCATTGGGATCCATGCACACTTTTCTTGCAGCTTTCAGGATCAATACAACTGTTCGCCAGTAGTACATCTTGCCGTTGCGTGGTGAAGACCGCATTGTGAGGAACTTGCAATTGAGGTTGGATGAAGAAAGGGTATCATCAACATAAGGATAGCGCGATCCATCGTCGTGGACAATGAGCCGGTCCCGCAGCCCGAGCCTGGGGGCGATTTGGTTGATAAGACGCGCAAAAAGCGCTGGCCGCTCACAGGTGGGGACGACAATGATCATTGGGGCTCAGACTCTAACGCGGATAACCGCAACCAAACTCTCAGCGCGCTGTCCCGTCATTCCGGCATGCCCTTAGCCGGAATCCAGTCCGGCGTATTTCTGGATTCCGGCCATGAATCGTGCCGGAATGACGGAAGGGTAAGCGTGCAGTTGAAGGATGGCCCTATTTTCTTGTTGTTCATGACAGAAAACCCGGCAATAAGGGACTAACGCATCATCAATGCGGCTAAATTAACCATGTTAATGTTTCATATCAATTCCTTGCCTAAATTCTCCAGTTGTTCTTGAAAACGATGGTAAATGCATTGCACCCCATTTCCCAAGCTGACTGAACGCTCACACGCCGCTTGCCAGCGCCGGGCCATGCGTTGTCGCAATTCAGCGTCCGGATAGCCGGCCAGTTCTACCAACCATTGGCCCGCTCTTTCGAGTTCCCAGAGGCTGGTCACGGCCACTTGATCGATAACCCGGCAAAGGGCGATATAGTCCGGAAGCGGCGTTCGGGGATATAGACTGTAAAAGTACCGAAAGTGGGATTTGGTAGCATCGATTCGGTGCCTGGAGTAATTGATGGTCGTGACGTTCTGCCCGTGCCTCCTGGCTTTAAGCAGCACCTGGGGAACATTTCCCGTGACGCACTTCTGAACCGCACGGTACGGCCATTCGCAGTCGGTACAAGCCATCGTTTCATCAAATGTGTTTTCTCGTCCCACCCTTGACTTGAACATCAGTGCGCTTCGCCATAAAGGAACCTGAAACAGCAGTTCCCGAACGATCCCCTCGTGGCAGATGGGCAGCCGGGTTATCCCATCTTTTATATCCAAAAGGTCGGCTTCGCTTCCGAAGGTTTCCACCTGGGCCCCACAAAGGTCAATCTGATTTTCCTTCATCCATTCGATTTGCACATGCAATCGTTCCGGCAGGGCAATGTCGTCCGAGTCCATAAAGGCGATGAAAGGCCCCCGCACCAAAGGAATCACGGCATTCAGGGTACGGGGAAGACCCTGGTGAGGCAGGAAAACGGCACGAACCCGCTGATCCTTCCTCTCATACTGGCGAATCCGTTCTCCTGATCCATCCGTTGAGGCGTCATCCACCAGAATAATCTCAAAGTTTGTGTATGTCTGATTGATAATGGATTCTACCGCTTCAGTCAGATACGGCTCTCGGTTGTATACCGGCATGATGACGGAAATGAAGGGATTTGAATCCTGGCATTTGGTCATATCATCGCCACCCTGTTTCCCGAACATGTTGAGCGGCCCATTATTTCGTCAATTTCCCGTATCAGAAAACGGGCGGATGACCTTAGGCTCTGCAATCCTTCGGGAAGCCGAAGTCCGAAAACCGTTGTCGAATTCGCTATCCTTGCGCACAACATGATCGTACTTGCGTCCGGCTTTTGAAGCCAGGGATAACCATAAAGATGCCGGGCAAGGGTCAGTGCTGCCTGGCCCGCAGGCAGGATATCGATCTGTGGGACATTGAGTTCACGGCTTCTACCGGAAAGAACAAAAATGGCCCCCAAAGGCGCCGGCCTGTCGAAAAACCCTTTCCCAATCCGCGACATATCAACCCATTTTTCCTCATATTCCGGTTCCCTGAAAAAAATGTTCAGGAGGTCGCTAGTTTTCCAACCGAGGGCGTCGGCGACGAGAGGCGTGATTTTCAGCCGCGGATAACCGGCCTGAATGACAGGTCTCCCATCCTTCAAACTGAACGCAGCCATATCATCGGAATGAAATGCAAGCCCCTCTGCAAGAAGGGCGGCCGCCAGACTGGATTTGCCGGCATTGCTTACCCCTGCAAGGAGGAAGGATACGCCAGCCCTGACCAGGGAACTCGCATGTAGAACTGGGATCTTTTGCAAATGGAGAGATGCGGCCATGGCAGGGTTCAGCAATAAAAACATGGTGTTTTGCCATGCAGGGTAGCTCTGTCGAATACGAATACTTTTTCCACCCTGATCGAAAATGAACTCCAGCAAGTTTCCCTCTTTGCCCAAATACCTCAGTATCCAATGATTATTCTGCAAAATCCACTCACGAACCAATATCTTGGGAGGAGGCCCAGCCGGAGGTGCGACCATGCTTTGGAAAGAGATCTCGATATCCGTTTTATGAAATTCTGTTTGTGGAAATGGGAGAGGCAAGCGGCAATGGATATTTCGTCCATAAAGCCAGATTTTTGATGAAGGAAGGTTCTCCAGGGAATCTTGGTCCGGCTTAATGATATTGGATACGCTCATTTTCTACCGGATAACATTATGCAGCCCCAATTCGCTCCCGATATTCCTCAAGAACGGCCTGGCACTCATCACCAAGCTCCTGGGAACGCCTACAAGTTTCCTCCCAGCGGCCAGCCATCTTTTGCCGAAGCTTCGGGTCCGGATGATCCGCCAGATCGGCAAGCCACTGCCCGGCCCGACGCAGTTCAGAAATGGAGGTCATGGGTTGTTTGTCAGAAACTCTCGCCAGGGCGAGATAATCCGTTAAAGAACTGTTGGAGTAACCTTCATAAAAATAGCGAAAACGATATCGCTGAAAATCTTTATGAACTTGTTGATGATTGACAATGTGACTTTGGTTGTCATGAACGCGGAGTTGAAAGAGTATTTGCGGTATGTTTCCAAATTTATACTTTCTTACTATTCTTGTCCAAAGCTCGTAATCATCATAATATGTTGATTCTTTATAATTATGATCTCTCAGTAAAGCAGTTTTCAGCAATACACTTCCCTGAAGAATAGCCAAACGAAAGAAGAATTCATTTCTTATAGCTTCATGCTCCGCTGGAAACCAGTTCTCGCCACTTGCTTTGCCTATCAATCCTGCTTGACTGCCACAAATATCCAAGTCGTTTGTTTGAATCCATGCAAGCTGGGTTTCGAGACGATGCGGCAACGCGACATCGTCGGAATCAAGGCGCGAAAGCCATCGTGCATTCGTTTTGGAGATACAGACATTAGCTGCATACCCAGCCCCTCCATGGGGCACAAAAAAGGCCCGGATTCTGGGATCCATGCGGGCATATCTCCCGATAATGTCTGCCGTGCCATCGTCCGAACCGTCATCGACAATAATGAATTCAAACTCCTCGAAGGTTTGATTTAAAATGGATTCAATGGCCTCGCCGATATAGGCTTCGCTGTTGTATGCAGGCATTACCACGGATATGATAGGAGAAAAACTCTGGTTCATGATCGTTTGCGCCAGCAAATAACACTTTGGTTGACGAAATGAATGGGTTCTTCAATTGATTGCTTCGCACGGTACTCATCCACTGCGCGACGACAAAAATCAAAGATGCCGTAATCGTCCACAATCAAGAACCCGCCCTGTACCAAAAGAGGGTAGAGGTTCTCTAATGCCACCATGATTGATGAGTACAGGTCCCCGTCAAGTCTCAGGATGGCAAGCTTCCGCACGGGGCTTTCGGGAAGAGTCTCTGAAAACCATCCTGGCAAAAACTCAACGTTGTCATCCAAAAGATCATATCTCAAAAAATTGTCTCTCACCGTTTCAAGAGAACACGAGAAGTATGGCGCTGAAGGTTCAGACCAGTCTATCCCGGATTCTATATCCGGCTGCGATTCAGGTTTCGGCACTCCCTGAAAAGAATCCGCTGCCCACGTCTTGCGGTTTTGCTGACCATAACAGACCTGGAGGGCGCGCATAAAAATGGTTGCACCCCCCTGGCATACGCCGGCTTCCATGAAATCACCGGGAATATTTTCCCAAAAGACAATTTCTGAGCATCTCTCAATGTTTTCAAGAGCTGGCAAGCTGATCATGGTGTGACTGAACCTGTAGGGGGTTTGGGCTGAAGGGCCGATAGCATGTTTGCTGTCAATGAGGTCACTGTACAATTGAGGTTCACGGTATCGAATGTCCCGCAAGTATCTCTTCAGCTCAAGTCTTTGCATTCCCTCCTGATTTTTTTCAAGAAAGCGAATCCGCAGTTCATGTTCTGGATAGATAAGGTTCACCAGGGAACGTTTCAATAAATGAAGATATCGAAAGCGTTGTTTGTCTTCGGAAGATGGGGGGACAGCTCGCTGTGATACAAATCCATTGCTCAGCAAGAGTTCGAGAAATGCGGCCGTTTCCTCTGCGATATCTTCTGCGTCGCCGGAGAACTCGCAAGAAAGCCTGCGCACAATTTCGTCCACGGAAACGGGATATTCCAGAAACTCCCAAATCCTCCGCCCTGTTCCTTCGATCTTGAAGGTTTTATCGGAGTTCTGTGACTTGAGGTAAACAGCGCCATTCCGGTAAAATGAAAATGTCTCGTTGCGTCTGTAATACATTGGGCAGCTCGGAATTGCGTGGCTCACGCCTACTAGGTACCCACCCTGCGGCCGAAGGGTTGCCAGCGTGAACAGAAAGGCGTTCTGAATGTGGAATGGTTTTTTAGGGGCGTGAGCGGCCCCGAGAGCTGTGTCCGTAAAGCCTTCGGCCGCACTGCATTGCACGCTGTGCGGCTGAAGGCGCACCTACCCCGCTTTTTGAGATAGGACCTCAAAAACTGAAAAGCTATTCTCCCGGCGGAAATCAGCGGCAAAAAGACAGACCACCATCCTACGGCCGACTCACGAACAACAGAGAAGGCCGCCCTCACCATCATGTGGCATGAATCATCTCACGAGTAGCCGCCACCGTCCATCTCAATAAAGGATCCACCAGCTCTCGTCTCTCGATAATCCACTTCCGTGAGGCTTGGCGACTGCCAGGCCTTTTTTCCATGGGATTGGGACGGTGAGAAAAACGTTCCTGTTCCTTCTTCCTTCAGCATACGATCTTCCATGGGTTTTCCTCCTCTATGTTGGTATGTTGAAAGTTGGCCTTCTTAAGTGTCTCGAAATAGTGCCGACGTCTTTGTCATGCATGACTTGATTCGGCAACCAGAACTCCCCTGTACTGGTTCTGGATGCCGACCTTCGCCGGAATGAAGGTGTAAAGACAATTATGATACGGTTAATGAAGTGATAAGCCCGCCTGATTCCATTAACTGAAAACGCTTCCTCAGTTCCAACGAATAAAAATGATCGCGAACCCTTCTTGCTTGTCACATGGTGGCGGCTTCGATGAAGCACCCGCACATGATCCCCCGTAAAAGGATGCGTCCACTGCGTTCGGCTGTCAGGCGGGCAACCTGTCTCTGAAGGTCCTGCCAGACACCTTTCATGACCTTAAGATCGAGATACCGGGAAACATCCGGGTGCCCCTGAAACCGGGCAAGCTTCGCATCCATTTCTGCTGGGTATTCCAACATTCGAAGCGCCACATCCGCTGCCTGTTTTCCCCGTACCGTATTCCATTGGACCTTTGGCGGCAGGATGTTTTTCGTGGCCCGTCGGATGAGCATTCGCTGACCGCCATGATATGTATCCTGATCGGCCGGAATTGTCAAGCAAAAATCAAGCAATCGGATGTCCGAGGTGGGGTCCCGCACCTCCATGCCGAAGGCGGTTCCCGTCGTATGCCAGATAGGGCCCACCATGGCGCCGTTGCGCAACAGGGTCAGGCGACGTTCTTCAAAAGGCTTGATCGCCTGAATGAAGGCTTTGTTTTCATCTCGTTTTTCAGCGGCCTGCTGCAAATCCATTCGCGCTGCAAAATCCGGATGAATGGCCCCGTGATGACCCCAGGGGGGAGCGAGGCCGTTCATAAGTCCCTGGAATCGCTGCATGTGGGGCCAAAGCAGGGGCTTCGCCACCTTGCCGGCAATGGTCCGAATCCAGGAAGGGCCGGTTCGGTTTTTCCATTGGGCCATAGCCTTCACGCCC
>Ga0172370_10004746_pt1 | contig 17973 bp, 10 predicted proteins | sample LakKiv5m_FD_114538 | JGI IMG/M metagenome (GOLD analysis project Ga0172370, IMG submission 114538) | Freshwater microbial communities from Kabuno Bay, South-Kivu, Congo - kab_022012_11.5m | ecosystem: Environmental > Aquatic > Freshwater > Lake | place: Democratic Republic of the Congo...
ATGCAACTTCTACCAAATTAAAAAGACAGACAAATCTGATTGGTGGCTATGAGTTTACAATGCCAAACACCCCTACTATCGAACTGCTGCCTTCCTTTATGATCAAGACTGACGGAAGCTCAGTGCAATATGACCTTTCTGCACTTTTGCGTTATAAAGGTCAATTTTGGGGAGGAATGACTTTCAGATACCAGGATGCAATTGCAATAATTTTGGGAATGGAATACAAAAACTTTAATATTGGGTATTCGTACGATATCAATACATCAGCTATTGGTTCATACGGCAGCCATGAGATCAGGGTAGGATACTGCTTTAAAATCGAAGTTAGTAAAATTAAAAAGGTTTACCGGAACACAAGATTTTTGTAATATGTCGTTTAAGGGATTGTCTTTCTTTCCAAAATTGAAAAGAAGAGGACTTATAAAAATTGGAATTATTTATCATCATTACTTTTACATTTGATAAATAGGGGATAAAATTTCAAACTGAAACAAGGACAATTTGTAAATGGTCAAACTGGATTGCAATGTTTTAGTAAATATTAGTAATTTGAATTCAATTTGAACAAGGCTCAATTGCGCTATTGCTTTCATTTTTCTTTTTGTGATTAACCAAAATTCAATAATTATAATAAATGAAAAGGTGTCTCGTTAAACTGTTTGTAAAATCAGCAGTTGATATGAAAAAACTATTTTTCTTTCTTTTTTTGTTTGCAATATTTAGTAGTTGTCGGAATACAGGAAATGGCGAACTCGTAGGAGTTGGAAACCGTGCCAAGTTTTATCAGCCTGATCCATACGGAATGACATTCATTCCTTTGGGATCCTATACTATGGGTTTGGGAGATCAGGATGTTCCTTACTCCCAAATGAATAACCCCAAAACTGTTACTGTGGGGTCTTTTTATATGGATGAAACAGAAATCACCAATAACGAATATCGCCAATTCGTTAATTGGGTTCGCGATTCAATAGCACGGCAGCTTCTTGGTGAAATTAATCCCGAAGGATTTCTTATCGAAGAAAACACAAAAACAGGTGAACTTTATGATCCGCCATTTTTGAACTGGAGTACAAAAATTGATTGGGAGAATGAAGAAAATGCCCAGACGTTGGAAGAAATGTTTCTTCCTGAAAATGAGCGGTATTTTAGAAAAAAGGAAATTGATACAAGAAAATTGAAGTACGCTTATTATTGGATTGATTTACAGGCAGCAGCACGGAAAAACTTTTCGCAACCCGGGAATCCTGAAGATGCCAGTTTTGCCAACCGTCCTGATGGTATGACCGATCGTTCTGTATATGTTAAAAAAGAAATAATCAATGTATTCCCTGATACATTATGCTGGATTCATGATTTTGCCTATTCCTATAATGAGCCATTAGCCCGGACTTATTTCTGGCATCCTACTTATGATCATTATCCTGTGGTGGGAGTTAATTGGAATCAGGCCCGAGCATTTTGTGTATGGCGAACAGCTTTATTCAATGGATTTCTGAATAGCAAAGGGCAGTCGGGTCTGAATGATTTCAGGTTACCCACCGAAGCAGAATGGGAATGGGCAGCCCGCGGTGGGGAAGCAGCAAATCCATTTCCCTGGGGAGGTCCATATAGTAAAAACGATAAAGGATGTTTATTGGCCAATTTTAAACCAAACCGTGGAAATTATATTGATGATGGAGGCTCATCAACTGTGATTGTCGGACATTACCCGGCAAATAGTTTTAATCTTTACGATATGTCAGGGAATGTTGCTGAATGGACAAACAGTTCTTATGATGAGTCCGCAAATACTTTTACCTGGGATCTAAATCCTGATTACTCATATTTGGCAAAACAAGATGATCCCATCAGTATGAAACGAAAGGTTGTTCGAGGTGGTTCGTGGAAAGACATCGAATATTACCTGTTGGTTTCATCGCGTGATTATGAATATCAGGATACTGCTAAATCATATGTCGGATTCAGATGCGTCCAGAGTTATCTTGGCAGATCAAAAGGTGATAATCCTTCCAAATCTTCAAATGTTTACTAACAATCACAGTCATACACCGGTTTTAACAAGTTCTAAATAGATTATGGAAACAGTAGTAGAAAACAAGCCTCTCATACGCAAAATTGAGGATGCCCTCGACAGTGGTTTTTTCAGACGATTCATGTCGGTAGCTTATGGTCTTGGTGCTTCGGTAGTAATTATCGGAGCGCTTTTTAAAATTACACATATTAAAGGTGCCAACGAAGCGCTTTTTGCAGGAATGGTAACCGAGGCAATTATTTTTGCCTTATCTGCTTTACAAAAGCCGCATGTTGAGCCCGACTGGAGTAAAGTTCACCCTGAATTTACCGAAGACTATCATGGCGTAAAGGCTGATCCTGCATTACTAAAAAAGAAGCCAACAGGTGGCGGTGAGATGAATCAGCTCGACCAGATGCTACAAAAAGCTAATGTTGATCAGGAATTAATCGACAGGTTAGGTACAGGTTTAAAGAAATTAGGTGATAATACAGCGAAACTAAATGAAGTTGCCAATGCGACCGTTGCAACCCAGGAGTTTGTTACCAACATGAAAACTGCTACGCATTCTGTAGCAACGCTTTCTAAATCTTATAACGATACCTCTGATGCAATGAATAAAGAACTCGCGGTTTCTACGGAGTTCTCCAGCAGGATAAAAGATGCATCACAGGCAGCCACCGGATTGAAGCAAGTTTATACTGAAGCATCCAAATCATTGAAAGATGACATCGAAGCATCAGAAAAACTTTCAGAAAGTATTAAATCCGCATCTTTGTCAGCTGGGAAACTTTCGGAAAGTTATTTTAAATCGTCGGAAAGCATCGCGAAAAATATTGAAGAACTGCAAAAATCGACTGTTAAGAATACTAGTTTTAACGATCAGCTTTCGAAACTTTCACAAAACCTTTCTTCACTTAATTCGCTGTATGAATTACAATTAAAAAATTCGGAAATGCAGTCTGAGGCATCAAAAAAACTTCAGGGAACTTTGGATAGATTCCTTGCCAATATTGAAGAATCTTCAAATAGAACAGTACAATATCAAAAAGAGATGGACACCCTCACAAAAAGAATGTCGTCACTCAACAGCGTTTATGGCAACATGTTATCAGCAATGAATATTAAGTAATTATTGATCATGTTAATTAAACAATTCGATTAAATGGCAGGATATAAAGAAACACCCCGACAAAAGATGATTGCCATGATGTACCTGGTACTCACGGCCCTTCTTGCGCTAAATGTTTCCAAAGAAATGCTCGACGCATTTATTGTGGTTAATGATAGTGTAGAGCTTACAAATGAAAATTTTGCCCAAAAGCTTGCTGAAACCTATGATGCATTTGATAAGAAGTATCAAATTAATCAGAATAAAGTGGAGCCATATTGGGAGAAAGCCAAAACTGCCAAGGCTCTTAGCCGTGATATGGTTGACTATATCAATCAATTGAAGTATGAGTTAATATCAATAACCGAAAAAATTCCTATTGATTCAGCAAAAGTTGTCAAGGTTGGAAATCTTAAAAATAAGGAAGACTATTCTACGACTACTAATTTTTTTATGGGTGACAGTGAAGATGGATCAAAAGGAAAAGGTAAAGAGCTCTTACAAAAAATAGTAGATTACCGCAAGAATATGATGAACCTCCTCAACGAGAAGGATTGGGAAAAGGTAAGGCTCGGGTTACAAACAGATGGAAAGTATCATGATGCGTCAGGGCTGCCACAAAACTGGATTCAATATAACTTTTTTCATACAATTTTAGCCGCGGATATCACCATCATCAATAAAATTATTACAGAGGTATTTAACGCTGAATTTGACATCGTAAATTTTCTTCTTGATGATATTGATGCTGAAGATTTTAAGTACGATAAGATTGACGCCAAGGTTTTGCCAAAAACTAATTATGTATTCCAGGGCGATGAATACCAGGCAGAAATAATTGTAGCGGCATATGATACCAAACAAAATCCGGATGTTTATCTGATGGATGGAGTTGATTCTCTGCCGGTAAGCCAAATAGGCCGGGCTCGGACCATCGAAGGGGAAAAAGGGAAGGTTAAATTGAAATTGCCTGCCCAAAGCCTGGGTTTGAAAAAGTTTGCCGGTATAATCAGGGTAAAAAGTGGGGTTGGTGATGTAAATAATTATTTTTTTAAAGATGAGTATTTTGTTGCTGAACCTTCACTTACGGTTTCAGCGATGAAAATGAATGTTTTTTACATTGGTGTTGATAATCCGGTGGATATTTCGGTCCCTGGAGTACCCGAAGAAAACATTGCTCCAACAATTTCGGTAGGTACACTTAAGCGCGATCCATCGAGTAAAAACTGGATTGTAACGGTTCCGTCGGGTCAAAAAGAAACCGTGATAAGTGTTGATGCTAAGATTGATAGCAAGAAAAAAGGAATGGGAAGTAAAACTTTCAGGATTAAAAAATTGCCAGATCCAATCGCACTCATCGCTAACAAAAATGAAGGTCTTATCAACCGGAATATTCTGGTTGCAGCGGGAGCCATCATTCCTAAAATGCCCGATGATTTTGAGTTCGACCTGAATTATAAGATTATGTCCTTCAAAATGACGATGCAATTAAGAGGAACTGAGGTTTGGTCGGATCAATCGAGCAGCAACCGGCTTACCGATAATATGATGAATAATATCAGATCAGCAAACAGAGGACAGAAAATATGGTTTGAAAATATCATTGCCCGTGGTCCCGACAATATCGACAGGCAGCTGGCCCCAATCATTCTAACAATTAACTAAAAGAAAATAATAAAACCTGACATATATGAATAATAATCAGTTGAAATTTGGTTTTTTGTTTTTGTGTCTTTTATCTTTTGGCCTTGCCATTGGACAACAGGCAGAGCAGGTTCAACTTGTTTCGAAGCCAAAGGACAAAGCATACGACCGTTCTCATATCGACGATTTAAAGCCCATGCCATATCCCTATTTAAGGGAATCTGACGTTTTTTGGGAAAAAAGAGTATGGAGAATAATCGACTTCAAAGAAAAGATGAATCAACCACTTTATTTTCCAGAACGACCGCAGGGTAGATGGAGAAGCCTGATGCAAGTGCTTTGGGATGCTGTTTTAGCCAACGAGATCACAGCTTATGGTTATGAAACAAGTACGGATAATTTTGAGGAACTGATCCCGATGACGGCCAGCCAGATCGAAATGAAGTTATCTGATACTACAGTTCTGGAAACAGCCGATCCCAATGACCCAAATTCAACAATTACAAAAAAAGTAATAACCGGATTCACTCCACAGGATGTACTCAGATTAAGGGTAAAGGAAGATTGGATCTTTGATAAACAGCGTTCAGAAATGCAGGTTCGGATTATTGGAATTTGTCCTGTAAAAGAAGACCGCGACCCAACGACCGGAGAATTCCGTGGTTACAAACCCCTCTTCTGGTTGTATTTTCCTGAAATCAGGAAAGTGCTGGCACGAGCTGAATCATTTAACCGTCAGAACAGCTCAAGCAGATTAACCTACGATCAGTTGTTTTTACAACGGAGATTCAGTAGTACGATTATTAAAGAAGATAATGTTTACGACCGGTACATCGGCGATTACGCCCTTGGAAACGATGCACTTCAGGAAGCAGAACGTATAAAAAATTCAATTCGTGATTTTGAATCTGAACTTTGGGTATATTAAGTTGAATGAACAATAATCTTTGAAAACTCCTTGCCCACCGGTGAGGAGTTTTTATTTTATCTTTGTCTGACCTCAAAAAGGTAAATATGTCAGCAGAGTTTCAAAATACACCCATCGAATTTTTAAAAGGAGTAGGTCCGAAGAGGTCAGAACTGTTTAAAAGTGAAGTTGGCATTTTCACCTTCGGCGACCTGTTGAATTACTTTCCTTTTCGTTATGTTGACCGAAGTAAGTTTTCAAAAATTTCTGAAATCGAAAGCGATTCCGTTTACATTCAACTTAAAGGCACGATCGAAGGATTAAAAACCGTCGGGCAGGGACGAGGAAAACGACTTGTTGCCTATTTGCGGGATTATACTGGTGAAATAGAGCTGATTTGGTTTCAGGGTCAGAAGTGGATTATCGAAAAGATTAAACCCAACGTTGAGTACATTGTTTTTGGAAAACCAAATTACTTTAAAGGGCGGTTCAACTTTGCCCATCCCGAAATTGAGGCAGTTTCGGATGTGGAAACCGGCGTAAATGCAACTTTGCAGCCATTTTACAGTTCTACCGAAAAGCTTAAAACCCGTGGTCTCGACAGCCGGGGTATTGCAAAACTAACTAAAACCCTTGTCGATCAGGCAAACGGAAACATAGAGGAAACACTTCCATCAGAAATTCTGAATAATTTAAGACTGATTTCACGCGAAAAGGCGATCATCAACATCCATCATCCCGAAGAGCAAAATATTCTGGACAGAGCCATTGCACGACTGAAATTTGAGGAGTTGTTTTTCATCCAGCTTGCTTTGTTAAAACGAAAGTTTATCAGGTCAACCACGGTTCGCGGACATCTTTTTTCGGTAGTTGGTGAACATTTCAACACTTTTTTTAATCGATTTCTACCTTTCGAGTTGACCGGCGCTCAAAAGCGGGTGATCAAGGAAATCAGGGCCAATATGGGTTCGGGTAAACAAATGAACCGCCTTTTACAGGGCGATGTAGGCAGTGGAAAAACACTCGTGGCACTCATGTGTATGCTTATTGCCATCGACAACAACTACCAGGCCTGTTTGATGGCGCCTACTGAAATACTTGCACAACAACATTTTGAAACGATCAGCAGATTTTTGATGGAGATGCCGGTTAAGATCAGTTTGCTCACTGGCTCGGTAAAAACTGCCGAAAGACGGTCAATGCATGAAGAACTTGAAGCCGGTGATATTCATATTTTGATTGGCACGCACGCTTTGATTGAAGAAAAAGTTGTTTTTAAAAACCTTGGATTGGTGGTTATTGATGAGCAGCACCGTTTTGGTGTAGAACAACGAGCCAAACTTTGGAAGAAAAATGATATACCACCTCATGTATTGGTTATGACTGCAACACCTATCCCACGAACGCTGGCAATGACTGTTTATGGTGACCTCGACTATTCGGTGATCGACGAGTTGCCGCCAGGACGCAAACCAGTTCAAACCCTGCATTATTTTGACTCTAAAAGGCCATTGGTTTTTGGTTTTCTGAAAAGACAAATCGCTTTGGGACGCCAAATTTATGTAGTTTATCCAATTATCAACGTATCGGAAACCCTCGATCTGAAAGATCTGATGGATGGTTTCGAAAGTATTAGCCGCGAATTTCCCTTGCCACATTACGCCATTGGAATGGTACACGGGCAGATGAAAACTGAAGTTAAAGATTTTGAAATGCGACGGTTTATTAAAGGGGAAACTCAAATCATGGTGGCAACTACAGTGATAGAAGTTGGTGTGGATGTTCCCAATGCTTCAGTAATGGTGATCGAAAATGCCGAGCGATTCGGTCTTTCACAGTTGCATCAGCTCAGGGGTAGGGTAGGGCGTGGTGCTGATCAATCGTTCTGCATCCTGATGACAAGTTTTAAACTCACAAAGGAAGCCAAAACCCGGATCGAAACTATGGTCAGAACCACCGACGGCTTCGAAATTGCCGAGGTGGATATGCAACTCCGCGGTCCAGGCGACATGCATGGAACACAACAAAGCGGGATTCTGGATTTACAACTGGCCGACCTTGTCCGGGACGAAAAGATTCTGAAATTTGCACGCAATCTGGCTACCGATATCCTCGAAAAGGACCCCTTACTCGAATCAGCCCAAAATTTTATTCTTTCACAACGGTTGAAACAATTACAAAAGCACCGTTTCGATTGGAGTAAAATCAGCTGATTTCCGCAGAGAAATTTATTTGCATTTTCGTTTTAGCAAAATGAAGTATCCTGAAGCATAGCTTGAATACCCTTTAATCAGACCCGGATGGATTTACCATTAGCTATCGCTTTCCACTAAAAACTCTCCCTGCATTTAATCCTATTTTATTACATTTGCCAGCTTTAAAATCAAACAACTTGATGTCATGAAAATTTCTTATAACTGGCTTAAAGAATACGTTGATATCGATCTTGATCCTGATAAGATTGCCGGAATATTGACCAATACCGGCCTCGAAGTCGAAAGCTACGAGAAAATCGAAACCATTAAGGGTGGTCTAAATGGCGTGGTGATTGGCGAAGTTTTGACCTGTTCAAAGCATCCCGGTGCCGATAAATTAAGTGTTACAACGGTTGACGTTGGCAATGGAATTATCCTGCCAATCGTTTGCGGTGCACCCAATGTTGCCGCCGGACAAAAGGTAGTGGTTGCTACTGTCGGGACATCATTGTTTCCTGGCGGAAGTTCCCTGGAAATTAAAAAAGCAAAGATAAGAGGAGAAGTTTCCGAAGGGATGATTTGTGCCGAAGATGAGTTAGGCCTGGGTAATTCGCATGCCGGAATCATTGTATTGCCGGCTGATGCTACTGTGGGTATGCCTGCAAAAGAATATTTTAATATTGAAGATGATTATGTTTTTGAAATCGGACTAACCCCTAACCGTACCGATGCAATGTCGCATATTGGTGTTGCGCGTGATCTCATCGCTTCGATAAACCTGAGGAATCCGAACAATCCTGTTTCGCTTATCAAACCTTGTGTTGATAGTTTTAAAACAGATAACCATAGCCGGCCGTTTGAAATTATTATTGAAGATACGAATGCCTGCCCACGATATTCGGGGTTGACAATTACCGGAGTTGAAGTTAAAGATTCGCCGGATTGGCTGAAAAACAGGCTTTTGGCAATCGGTCTTCGTCCCATAAACAACCTGGTTGATATCAGCAACTACATTTTGCATGAAACCGGACATCCGACGCATTTTTTTGATGCCGATAAAGTTACCGGTGATAAAGTGATTATCAAAAAACTCCCTAAAGGAACAAAATTCGTCACTCTGGATGAAATAGAACGTGAGTTATCGGGTGAGGACCTGATGATATGTAATGCCGATGAAGGGATGTGTATCGGTGGTGTTTTTGGCGGATTGCATTCGGGAGTAACAGCCGGAACAAAAAATGTTTTTCTCGAAAGTGCTTATTTCGATCCGAAAATCTTGCGAAAAACCTCGCGCTTTCATGTTCTGAATACGGATTCGTCATTCAGGTTCGAGCGAGGCGCCGACCCAAATAATACCATTTATGCGCTTAAACGTGCTGCAATGCTGATAAAACAGTTGGCCGGCGGGACTATTGCCTCCGAAATTATCGATGTTTATCCTGCTCCCATTGTAAATAGTCAGGTCAGGGTGAATTATCAAAATATCGACCGGCTCATTGGCAAAAAGATAGAGCACGACCAAATCATGGACATACTGGTTTGGCTTGAAATGGAAATTATCGAAGAAGATGAATCGGGACTGATCGTTGAAGTTCCAACATTTAAAGCTGATGTAAAACGTGAGGCCGATGTTATTGAGGAAATTCTGAGAATTTATGGCTACAACAACATCGAATTCCCCGATCGGTTAAGGTCGGCATTATCGTATGTTAAAATGCCGGATCCTGAGTTTTTGCAGAACCTTGTTTCGGATTATCTTACCGATAATAGTTTTGCCGAAGTGATAAATAACTCACTCACCAGGTCGCTTTTTGCCGAAAAATTTAATGTGATAAAACCTGAGAACGATGTTAAGATAATGAATGCGTTAAGCTCAGATTTAAATGTACTCAGGCAAAATTTGCTTTTCTCCGGACTGGAGACAATATTGTATAACAACAACCGCAAAAATTTTGATTTGAAAATCTATGAATTTGGTAAAGTTTATCGGCAGGATATTTCAAAAGCAAAGCAGGACGATTCGCTGGCCAAATTTGGTGAGGAAATGCGCCTGTCGATATTCATCACCGGAAATGTTAACCGCGAAAGCTGGTATCAGCAACAACTTGAAGCTAACTTTTTTTATCTGAAATCGGTGGTGATGAATATTTTGAAAAAGCTTGGATTAAATGCCGGGATGTTTAAGCAAAGCGAGATTTCAAATGAAGTTATCAGTATGGGCCTGAAATATGACTATGGAGATAAAAATATCGTTGAACTCGGTTTGGTTAACCAGAAGTTGACTAAAGTATTCGATATCAGGCAGGATGTTTATTTTGCGGATTTTAACTGGGAGCAAGTGCTGCTTTTAATGAAACAGCATAAAGTTGCATACAGTGAAGTATCAAAATATCCGGGAGTTCGCCGGGATCTTGCTTTATTGGTCGATCAGGACGTAAAGTTTGATAACCTGAAGAAATTAGCTTTCGAAACCGAGAAGCACATTTTGCGTGAGGTAAACCTTTTTGATGTTTATGAAGGCGACAAAATCGGGAAAGGTAAAAAATCATATGCCCTGAGTTTTATTTTGCAGGACGAAAAAAGAACACTTACAGACAAAATTATCGATAAAACCATGCAAAAACTGGTTGAAGTTTTTACTACTAAAGTCAATGCAGTATTGCGTTAAAACAATTATGATTATGGAAAAAGAAAGAAAATACTCCATGAACCCGGCCGGGGAAAAATTCCCCATTCCACTTAAAGAAGAATATAATGAAGAATACAGCCGTATCAGAAATTTAAGTGATGCAGCGCGCCAGGAAGGTAAAGAAATCGTTGTAGTTATGGGGGTTGGCTTTGTTGGAGCAGTAATGGCTGCCATTGTTGCCGACACAACAGATAAAAATGGCCAATCCAGCAAATTTGTGATTGGTTGTCAGAGGCCGAGCGAACGGAGTTATTGGAAAATTCCCATGCTCAACCGTGGCGAATCTCCTGTTAAAGCCGAAGACCCTAATGTTGACCTGTTAATCAGCAGATGTGTGAAGGAAAAACATACACTTGTTGCAACTTACAACAGCGATGTTTTAGATCTGGCCGATACGGTTGTTGTTGATGTGCAGTGCGATTATCAGAAAAAAAATCTTGGAAATATGCGCACCGGTGAAGCGGACATGGCTGCACTTGAAGCGACAATGCGTACGATCGGCCAGAAAATTCAGCCAAATTGCCTTGTTTTGATTGAAACCACTGTTGCTCCCGGCACAACAGAATTTGTTGCCTGGCCAATTCTTAAAAAAGCATTTGCAAAAAGAGGGATTAAAACCACGCCTATCCTGGCACACAGTTTCGAAAGAGTAATGCCGGGCCGCGAATATGTATCGAGTATACGTGACTTTTGGCGGGTTTGCAGTGGCTGTAATCTTGAAGCCCGGACACGGGTTGAAAAATTTCTTCATGAGGTTTTAAATACCGAAGACTTCCCTTTAACAGTGATGGATCGCCCGATTGAATCAGAAACCACGAAAATCGTCGAAAATTCTTACCGTGCAACGATTTTAGCATATCTGCACGAATGGAGCATTTTTGCTGAAAGAAATGGCGTTGACCTTATGAAGGTGATTGATGCCATTAAAATGCGTCCTACGCACAGCAACATGATATTTCCGGGTCCGGGTATAGGTGGTTATTGCCTGCCTAAAGACGGTGGTCTGGGTTATTGGGCTTACAGGCATATTCTTGGTTTTGAAGATGGTGATGATTTGTTCAAGATTACTCCGACAGCCATCGACATCAACGATACACGCGGTTTACATGTGGCTCAGCTTACGCGCGATGCACTCCGTAATATGGCGCGTTATATTGCCGGTGCCGAGGTCCTGATTTGCGGGGCAAGTTACCGCCAGGATGTTGGAGATACCCGCTATAGCGGGAGTGAAATGGTAGTAAGGAAACTTACCGAATTAGGTGCCGGAATGCGGGTCCACGACCCATATGTAGAGCATTGGTACGAACTGGAAAGCCAGGAGGATTATCCGTCACCGGGAACTTCATGGAAAAGGTTTTTCAGGAACCAGGAACATCTGAACGACATGAAGGTAAGTCAGAACCTGCAGGAATCGCTCAGAGGTGTTGAAGCCGTTATTTTTGCCGTTCCCCACCAGCAATATGCAAATCTTTCACCCGATGATATCGTGAAATGGGCCGGTGGTCCTGTTGCCATAGTTGATGCTTTTGGGATGCTTTCGGATAAAACAATAAAGCGGTATTTCGAACTGGGCTGCGAAGTAAAAGCTTTGGGAAGAGGCCACGTTCAACGAATCAAGCAGGAAGTTAGAGGATAAGCTGATTTTATTTCAGAACTTTTAATCGGTGCCAGACATCAATTTTTGATGTCTGGCACCGATTGTTTTATTTGGTTGGTTAAATTGATAATTCATTATGAGCAAATTATTGGTCGCATTTATCGGTGCGTATAAATAGCTAGCCAAGCTCCCGAAATATTATTGTCATTAGCCACTTACAGAAAGAATTAGTACAGAAACCTACGCTGGGATAAATAAAAATCAGTCGTCGGAAAAATTCTTTAAAAGGCTGCGATAGGATGAAAACACACGTGCACGTGAAACAAATCCCAGATATTTACCATCTTGCAAAACCACCAGGTTAAACTTTCCGCTTTGCTGGAATTTTTTTGCGACAGCTTCCATGGATTCGTCCGGACTTACTGTAATTTCGGGCATAAACATTAGTTCCGAAACATAGGTTTTTTCATAAAGTTCGGGTTGAAACATGATGTGACGGATATTATCCATAAAGACAATCCCGAAAAAATTATTTTCTTCATCAACAACCGGGAAAATATTCCGCGAAGATCCGGCGATAACCTGTATCAGGTCAGATAATTTTGATTCAGGATGAATGGTTTTAAAATTCTTTTCAATCAGTTTTCCAACATGCATCATCGAAAGTACTGCTTTATCCTTATCGTGGGTCATTAGTTCACCCCGAAGTGCCAGGCGTTTGGTATAAATGGAATGAGGTTCAAAATACATGATGGTCAGATAAGCAATGGTTGCCGTAATAATCAGTTGTGGTAACAGCTGATAACCGCCGGTAATTTCGGCAATAAGAAATATGGCAGTGAGTGGTGCATGCATCACTCCGGCCATGATCCCAGCCATACCAACCAGCGAAAAAATACTTTCGTTTACCTTAAATGACGAAACAACGTTGATAAAACGGGCGACAAAGAAACCGGTTACACCACCCATAAATAATGAAGGCGCAAAAACACCTCCCACACCCCCACTTCCGGTAGTAACCGACATGGCGATGACTTTGAAAAACAGGATGAGTAATAAAATCAGCAGAAACAGCCATTGGTTTTCGGATGAGCCCGAAAAGATGCTTTGATTTATAATGTTTTCGCCTTTCCCTTGTAAAATGTCCATCAAGGCTTCATAACCTTCTCCGAATAAAGAAGGGAATACAAAAATCAAACTGCCAAGGATTGCTCCGCCAATTAAAATTCTTAAGGTTGAATGTTTGATATTACCAAATTTCCGCTCAATATACATGGTCGAACGGGTAAAGTAAAGAGAAACAAGACCCGAAAATATCCCAAGCAAGACAAAATATGGAATTTCCTTAAAAATGAAGGGGGTAATCACCTGAAACGAAAAAACGACATCATCGCCCATCAGAAAAAAGGCTATTGTGGAACCCGTTACCGCTGCAATGAGTAGCGGAATTAACGTTGTCATCGTAAGATCGATCATCAGCACTTCGATAGCAAAAATAACACCGGCAATAGGGGCTTTAAAAATGCCGGCAATGGCTCCGGCACTACCACAACCGATCATCAAAATGATGGTTTTGTAATTGAGCCGGAACAACCTTCCCAGATTTGATCCAATGGCTGAACCGGTTAAGACAATCGGAGCTTCTAATCCAACAGAGCCGCCAAACCCAATGGTCAGGGAGCTGCCGATCATGGATGAATAGGTGTTGTGGGATTTAATTACTCCGTTGTTTTTTGAGATTGCGTACAGGATTTTGCTTACACCATGGCCAATATTATCTTTAACTAAATATTTTACAAATAATACAGTAAGAATGATCCCAAACATAGGGTATGCAAAATACATGTAGTTAATAGCATTAAAATCATAGCCATTGGTCATAAAATAATGGGTGTAATACACTAGATTTTTCAACAATACCGCAGCAAGCCCGCTAAGTATCCCGATTATAAAACTAAGGAATATAACAAACTGGCGACCGGGGATGTTTCGCATCCTCCAAATCAATATTTTTCCAAATAAACCCGATTTTTTCATTGAGGGCGCGAAGGTAAAACTTTTACCATGATTTTTCCAAAATTGAAAAAAACCTATCTTAGCCAAAAAATTATCTCGCATGAGGATTATTACCTACAATGTAAATGGGATCAGGGCTGCAATGGGAAAAGGTTTACCGCAATGGCTTGCCAAGATCGATGCCGATGTTATCTGTCTTCAGGAAATCAAAGCCCTGCCGGAACAGGTTCCATTAATGGATTTCGAAATACTGGGATATCGTACGTACTGGTTTCCGGCGCAAAAAAAAGGCTATAGCGGAGTTGCAATGTTTTCAAAACGTGAGCCCGACAGCGTTATTTATGGGATGAATCACCAGGAATCAGATTTTGAGGGTAGGTTTTTAAGACTCGATTTTGGGCAATTGTCAGTAGCCAGTGTTTATGTTCCATCGGGTTCGAGCGGCGAAGAACGACAAGGGTTTAAAATGCGCTGGCTTGAGGATTTTTATCACTTTGTAAAAGCTCTGAAAAATGAAAGGCCAAATATCATTATTTCAGGAGATTACAATATTTGTCACAAACCTATCGACATCCACGATCCAGTAAGAAATGCAACCAGCAGCGGCTTTTTACCCGAAGAACGCGAATGGCTTTCAAAGTTTTTAGATTTGGGATTTACAGATGCTTTCAGATATTTGAATAAGGAACCTCACCAATATACATGGTGGAGTTACAGGGCAAATGCGCGTAACAACAATAAAGGATGGAGAATAGATTATCAAATGGTTAGCAACAATATAAAAGACCAAATACATGGGGTATTCATTAAGCCCGATGCACATCATTCCGATCATTGTCCTGTTGTAATCGAAATTGGAAATACTTTTTAGCAGAATTTTACAAGTTTTTTCTGGTCAGGTTAAATTTCTATTTGCTTACAAAAGTGAATGAATTGTTGTCGGAATTTTGGATTGTAATATGGCTGGTTACATCATTCTCACTTAAATGTTTACATATTATCATTCTAAATTACATTAAAAAGATAGCATGATTGAGCAATTGAATGATACTAAATTTTTATGGTAAAATGTAGGGAACATAAGGTTTTCAAGCCGATATCCAATTGATTTTGAACAAAAATAGTTGAATAAATGAAATCAAATCAGATAAAAAGTTGGCTTTGTTAAAAAAAATTAAATATCTTTGAGCCAAGTTTTGAGCAATTTTGGGGAAAATGCAAATCAAACGAGTACAATAACTAAATTAGAAAGGATTATGAAAATGAATTGTTTTCAGTTTAGGGGACCATTACATCAATTAGCAAAAGTTTCGATCGCCTTATTGAGTTTAATGGTTGCTACTTCTATTCATTCTGTATATGGACAGGAAATTAATAAACTGGGGGAACCTTCCATAAAATCAGAATTACGAAATATCCAAATACCTCCAAATGTTAGACCTCCAGCTGCTTCTGCCAGAGAAGTGACTGATAATTACCCTTTTCCACCGATTTGGAATGTACCGGTACTCACTCAGAATGTACATGTTCTTATAGTAATGCTTGAGGCGAATCCGAGGATTAACAATATACCACTTGTTGCCGGAGATTATATTGGAGCATTTTATGTTGGTGAAAATGGAACATTAGTGTGCGGTGGGGCAGATGTATGGTATGGAAGTGATCCGGCAAATTGTCCCGATGGGAACTGCAATATAGTATTTCCGTTGATGGGTGATGATAACCAGACACCAAATGTTAAGGATGGCTTTGCTTTTGGCGAAGTAATTCATTACCGGATTTTCTCCTTTACAACCATGAAGGATTACCAAGTTGATGTTATGGGATTCGATACCAGTCCGAATTCGGGATATATTTCAGGAGTGAAATGGTATCCACTATCGCTTTCGGCATCGATAAATCTGGAAGCAGATGTGGCTTTTGATGTGTATGCAGATGCTTATCCAAATCCAATGTGTATAGGCGACAACGCTCAGCTATACGGAGTTGTATTTGTTGGTTCCGGGGGGCCATATACCTTTGACTGGGTTTCAAATCCTGCAGGATTTACCTCAACGCTTCAAAATCCATACGTTAATCCAAATATTACTACTCAATATACTTTAACTGCTCACGATGGAAATTTTGTATCTCAACACACCGTAACAATCACAGTAAATGATGAGCCAAGTGCCAACGCCGGGATTGACGGAACAGTATGCGGGAATCAGAATTATCAATTAAGTGGCTCTGCTTTACATTATTCAGCGGTTAATTGGACTACATCAGGAAATGGTGTTTTTAGCAATGCATCATCATTAACATCAACATATACGCCAGGTTCGCAGGATATTGCATCAGGTCAGGTTACGCTAAGCCTGCATGTTCAGCCCCTCTTCCCTTGTGATAATGCTTATACCGATAATCTTTCACTAACCGTATTACCTACGCCAACCTTATTTGCCGGAGATGACCGCCAGGTATGTGGTAATGATCAGATACTTCTTAATGCGCAGGGAAATTATTTTTTAACTTTGCAGTGGACCACATCAGGAACGGGTACATTTACTCAGCCAAATTCCGCTCAGTCGCAATATTTGCCAAGTGTGGCTGACTTAGTAAGTGGCTCTGTTACCTTAAGTGCCTGTGCATCATCCGGACAGCCTTGTGTTGCTACAGCATGTGATGCGTTGGTAGTTACATTTTTACCGGGACCTACAGCGTCTGCACCTGCCACTAAACTAAAATGCGAGAACCAGACTGTTCCCATCGCCGGGTCCGCCTCAAACTATAGTTCTATCCTTTGGACTACTGCAGGAGATGGCAGTTTTAATAATCCTGCCGCATTGAGCATAATTTATACTCCAGGCCCAAATGACAGGCAAAATGGTGGAGTGGTTGTTACTTTAAATGTTTTTCCATTACAACCATGTACAACGACTGCTACAAAACAAACTGTAATCACACTTAAAAAGCTTCCTGTGGCTAATGCCGGTAATACAAACTATGTTTGTAAAAATGGTAGTTTACAGTTAGCAGGAGCTGTTAGCAATTATAACAGTTTTTACTGGAGTACACTTGGTGATGGATTTTTTAGTAATTCCAATATTTTAAATCCGGTTTATTTTCCCGGAGCTAATGATAAAACGGTTGGTAATTTCCGGTTAATTTTAACTGCAACACCATCGCTTCCTTGCTCCTTACAGGATTCCGATACACTACATGTAACCATTGTCGATAATCCAACGGTTCAGATTAACACGCCGAACAACCAACAGGTTTGTCAGGTACCTTCCTTCCAGTTGAATGCACAAGCAACTTCGTATAGCCAGGTTATTTGGACAACCGATGGTGATGGTGCTTTTAATAATGCAAATTTATTAAATGCTGGTTATAATGCAGGAGCAGGGGATGTCGTTAATGGACTCCCCATTAAACTTTCACTCACAGCATCAGCAATTTCGCCATGTTCGGTAAATGCACAGACGAATATATTTGTCACCTTTAAACCCTTGCCAACAGTAAATGCCGGTGTAGATGCCACAATCTGCCAGACCGGAGCCGCCCAATTATCAGCTTCAGCCCAAAACGATGGGAGTGTAGTATGGACCACATCAGGAAGTGGGACATTCAGTAATATTGGCATTTTAAACCCGGTTTACACACCCGGCCCTACGGATATCAGCAGTGGAACGGTTACTCTGACGATGACCGCTTCGGCAGTTTCGCCATGTACAGTTGCTACTTCGGATAATATGATATTGGTAATACAAAAATCACCCGTTGCCAATGCCGGTAATGATGCTACTATTTGCCAG
>Ga0172370_10004748_pt1 | contig 17969 bp, 15 predicted proteins | sample LakKiv5m_FD_114538 | JGI IMG/M metagenome (GOLD analysis project Ga0172370, IMG submission 114538) | Freshwater microbial communities from Kabuno Bay, South-Kivu, Congo - kab_022012_11.5m | ecosystem: Environmental > Aquatic > Freshwater > Lake | place: Democratic Republic of the Congo...
AACTTAGCTTACCGGAGTAACTACCGCCGCAGTCGCAGAAACCACATTCAACGGGACATCCGAACAAAGTTGAAACAATGAGCACCCATTTGTCTTCTTTGGAGAATGGCGGCTGGCATGATTCCACGAACTCTATGCGTTTATTATCATCAAATCCGGCTATATAAACAGTAGCCAACTTCGATTGTTCCGTTTTTGCTATTATTCTCATCTATTCTAAGTCTTAATTTTACTCTTCAATTATTAATCATTAATTATTAATTATTAATTAAATTGTGTATTTCCATCGCCGCTCTCAAACCATCTCCGGCAGCTATTGCCACCTGTCTGTAATGCCAGTTTTTCACATCACCGACCGGAAACAATGTCCTACCGATTTTAGATGAATAGTCATTCGGATTCATACATCCCAATTCAGGAGCCCTGCCGGTAGCACAAAGTACGAAGTCAGCTTTGAATGAGTTATTTTGGCAAATGACATTTAGTTCATTGTTTTCAAAAATAATTTCTTTGCAAACAGCATCGGATAAGGTTTTTATTCCTGTTTTTTTAGCTCTATCAAATAGAAGAGGTAATGCTTTGCTGAAGCCGCTTCTTGAAATTACGGTAATTTCATTTCCATTCTTTCGAAGGTTCAAAGCGTAGTCGAAAGCAGCATCCCCACCGCCGATAATAACTACATCTGAATCTTTGATAAACCGACAGTCTGCAATCTCAAAAAATACTTTTCCGGTTTTTAATACTTCCGGAGTTATAAAATCGGGCACTACCGGTTTCGTGCCTGTGGCAAGAATGCAATAGTTTGCTGAGTAGTCAACACCGGCATTGAGAATATACTTATTTCCAAGAAATTGCACATTAATCACTTCTTCCTGAATCGGCTTAATGCTTAAAGTTCTCAAATGTTTTGCCATTAATCTGCACAACTTCTCACCGATGATTCCTTTTGGAAAACCAAGATAGTTCTCGACTAAGTTTGCATTATTGAGTAAGCCCCCAAGACGCTTTCTTTCAAAAAGGAAAAAATCAATTTTGTATCTTCGAAGCTGAATTGCAGCACTTAGTCCGGCAGGTCCTGCTCCAATGATTGCTACGGGTTTATGAATTGCCGAACTCATCTGTCAATTCCTTTGTCAGTATAGGGAAAGTAAAACCGTGAGCCAGGTTAAACAATGTTGATTTATGTAGCTGCAAATTATAAGTGGCTGTGGCATCAAGTAGAAAATAAGGTTTGTAGTTCCTGATAAATGCACTTCTCGCTGAAGTCTCACAGCATAAATTGGTCATAAAGCCGCATATATAAACATTCTGGATGTTTTTCTCAGTCAGTAGTTCATCGAGATTCGTTTCGTGGAAAATATCATAATTACACTTATCTATTATAGTGTGCTTTGATGAATTCAAAGAGTTAGCCAATTGAAAAAACTCCGAATCCTTCTTTAAATAACCTTTCCACCAATTAAGCATCTGATTCGGCTTTTCGGGTTCATCATAATGTCTTGTAAAAATAACCGGAAGTCCTTTTGACTCAAATACTTCGATTAACATTCCAATTTTTTCCAAAACTGCAACAGATGACGGCACAAACGCATGTGATGTGCTATCAGTAAAATACTTCTGAGAATCAATGACAATCAGAATTGAATTGTCAGCGATGGGTTTGTTACGCTTTCCAGTAAAAGCCGAAAGCTCTTCCTGAATCTCCAGGGAGAGCTTTTCGATATTTTCTATATTAAAATATTCCTCTTTGAGCATCAGATTGTTTTGTTAATAAAGTCCAGGTCTTCATCTGTTAAATAGGGATGGAACGGCAAGCTGAAAATTCTTTCAGACATTGCTTCGGAAACAGGAAAATCTCCTTTGCTATGACCTAAATTTTTGAAAGCTTCCTGCAAGTGCAATGGAATCGGATAATAAATAGCAGAAGGAATATTTTTTTCTTTTAACTTATTCTGAATTTCAGTTCTCTGGGCTGAATCCTTTGCAAGCACAGAGTACTGAGCCCATGCGGATATATATCCGTTTGGAGTTTCGGGAACGACAAGTTTGTTTTTCAGGAGATTGTTATATTTTTCTGCAACGATATTTCTTGCTTTGATTTCTTCGTCAAAAATAGTCATCTTAGCAAGCAAAACTCCCGCCTGCATGGAATCAATCCTTCCGTTCAGACCTATTCTTACGTTAGTATATCTGTCGGTTCCCTGTCCGTGGACTCTGATTGAGAGCAGCTTTTCGTATAAATCATCATTATCGGTAAAAACAGCACCGCCGTCACCGTAGCATCCCAATGGCTTCGCCGGAAAGAATGAAGTTGCCGAAGCATTACCGAATTTTCCTGTTTTTGCTCCGTTAAAAGAGCCGCCGAATGACTGAGCTGCATCTTCCAGTACGAGCAGGTTATGTTTCTTGGCGATAGTGTCAATCTTAGTATAATCCGCCGGTAAACCGAATAAATCAACTGGAATGATTGCCTTTGGTTTAAGATTGCTGTTAGCTTTGATATATTGAATCTTCTCTTCCAGCTTTTCGGGCGAAATATTGAAGGTCTTTTCGTCAATATCAACAAATACAGGGGTTGCCCCAACCAAACTAATGACTTCAGCAGTTGCAACAAAGGTGAATGGAGTTGTGAAAACCGCATCACCGGGTCCAATTCCCCAAGCCATAAGAGCCATCAATAAAGCATCTGTTCCAGACGAGCATGCGACGCAGTATTTTCTACCTGTGTAATCGGCAAGTTTTTTTTCAAGATGTGCAATTTCCGGACCCATAATATATTGTCCATGCTCAAGAACCGCATGAATATTAGCATCAATTTGGTCTTTCAAAATCGAATACTGTTTTTTCAAATCAATAAAATTCATAAATTCTCCGTTCCTTATCTTCCTATTCCTTTGTAGTAAATTCCTTTGTTAATAATATCTTCTTTGTTCAGACAATTTTTACCGTCAATAACAATTTCGACTTTCGTTTTCTTTAAGTCTTCAGCGGTGATTTTTTTAAACTGAGAATGGTCAGTTGCAACGACTATTGCATAAGCAGAATTTAGTAACTCATCGAGCGTCTCAACATTATTCATCTCAGTATAAAACGGGTCAAAGATAAGCAAATCTGCCTGATGCTTTTCAAGTAATTTCTTAATTTTCAATGCTGGGCTTTCCCTCAAATCGCTGATATTTGACTTGTATGCCAAACCCAGAAGTCCGACTTTTGTTTTCTTTAGTGGTTTTTCCTGCTTGTTAAGAGCTTCGATGAGCAGGTCAACAGTATATTCCGGCATTGAATTGTTGATTTCCCTTGCAAGCTTGAGATACTTATGGTCGAAGCCGCTTTTCTTTGCCCTTTCGATTAAATAGTACGGGTCAACGGGGATGCAATGTCCGCCTACACCACAGCCGGGAAAGTGAGGCATAAAAGCAAACGGTTTGTTGGAAGCTCCTTTAATTACTGTTAGTAAATCAATTCCAAGCACATCGAAAGACTTGGCAAGTTCGTTTACGTAAGCAATATTAATATCTCGGAATGTATTTTCGATGATTTTCGTTGCCTCGGCAGTTTTCAAGTCAGGCATTTCATTTATCTCAGCCGAAATGAAACTTCTGTAGAAATCCGCAAGGATTTTTGTTGATTCTTTACGTGTGGAACCAATGTTTCTTGGGATATTATACACGTTCCACTTAGGGTCGCCAGGATTTATTCTTTCGGGGCAGTGAGCTATATCGAAATCAATACCGGCTTTTAATCCTGATTTCTTTTCAAGAATTGGCTTCACTACTTCCTCGCATACTCCGGGATTCACGGTTGATTCTATCACAACCATGTTGCCTTTTTTAATGAAATCCGCAACAGACAGAGTTGCATTTTTGACCGGTTCGAGGTCTGGCGTATAATCATCCAGAACAGGGGTCGGAACGCAAATGATGAATATATCAGAATTATTGAGGATGCTTTTATCAAACGATACATTGAACTTTATTACTTTCAAATCTTTAGCACATTGTTCGTCATCAATTGGACAAATCCTGTTTTTGATTTTTTTTACATTTGCTGCATTTATATCAAATCCCACAATTTCATATTTAGTCTTTATAGAAATGGCAGCAGCAAGAGGTAACCCAACGTAACCTAAACCAATGACCGATATTTTCATAATTCAATAAATCCGGAAAATTTTCCAAAATATGCCAATTTTTCAAAGGCAAAACTAAAACTTTTTTTTCATAAATTTGATATGTGATTATAAATTAGTATTTTTATTGAATTAATTTGGGAAAAAGTGGAGATTTTTTATTAAATTAAAGTTTGTTTAATGTTTGATTCTTGTAAATTTTGGGAAAAAATAAGATTTAGATTTTTATGAATTGGCATTCACTGACATACGAAGAAATATTAAAGAAATGGAATGTTAGTCCTGACGTTGGACTCAATGATAAACAGGTCAGCATTAACAGGGAAAAATACGGCAATAACGAAATTACTTCCAAAACAGCTAAACCCGATTGGAAATTGCTTCTCGAGCAGTTTTACAATCCGATTATATTCATCTTGATTATTGCGGCAGTCCTCAATTCTATTATTTCTGATTTTAAAGACACTGCTTTTATAATTTTTGTTATAATTTTAAATACAACAATAGGATTTCTTCAGGAAAGAAAAGCTTCTCGAGAACTGAAAACCCTGAAAGAACTTGCTGCTCCAAACGCAAGAGTGATTCGCAACGGCACTCAGCATACCATTTCTACCTCGCAGGTGGTTTGTGGTGACATAGTAGTCCTTGAAAGCGGCATGAGAGCCCCTGCCGATGCAAGGCTGATTGATGTGAACAATCTTCTGGTTGACGAATCAATGCTTACCGGCGAATCATTTTCCGTACTGAAATCTTCTTCTTCTACTTTCGATGATAATGCAGCCCTCGGCGACAGAATCAATATGATTTACTCTGGAACTATTATACAAAAGGGAAGAGGCATTGCTATAGTCTGTGAAACAGGGAATAACACTGAATTTGGTAAAATTTCCGATAACGTTGCCGAAGCCGACGAGACAGTATCTCCATTACAAACTCAGATAGTTAAGTTCAGCAAAGGACTGAGCATTGCAATCATGTCAACTGTCATTGCCATTTTCCTTGTTGGTTTTCTCAGAGGTCATGACTTGATTACTATGTTCATGACTTCAGTTGGTTTGGCTGTTTCTGCTATACCTGAAGGCTTGCCGGTTGCAGTAACTATCACCTTTTCCATCGGTGTCTCCCAAATGGCAAGGCATAAAGCAATAGTCAAGAAATTAGCCGCCGTCGAAACTTTAGGTAGTACCAATGTCATTTGTACTGACAAAACGGGAACTCTTACCAAAAACCAGATGACTACAACACGACTCTTTTGCGGCGGAGAAGAATATGCCGTTACCGGTTCCGGTTATGCCCGTGAAGGTTCTGCAATGCATAAAAATTCAGGCAAAAAGGTTGATTATAAATTCAATAAATCTTTGGAACTTGCAGCTTATGTAGGAGAATTTTGTACGGAAAGCTCTCTTGCTATTGACGGGAAGAATTGGAAAATTACCGGCGACCCAACCGAATGTGCTCTTATGATTGCATCCAAAAAACTTGCTGTAGATGTCGCAGATGCCAAAGTTGTTGTTGATTTGCCTTTTGAATCGGAAAACCAATTAATGGCTGTACGAACTCAAATAAACGGGAAATGTTATATTTTTGCCAAAGGTGCACCCGAAAAAATCTTAAGACGTTGTCACGATATGATTGACCCCGAAGGCAATAAGCTGTCTATTGAAACTGAACTTATAACAAAAGAAATTGCGCTTCTTTCGGATGATGGTCTAAGAGTATTGGCTTTGGCTTATCAGGAAACCTGCCCCGAAGAGACATTAACAGTTGAAAACCTTAGAAATTTGAGTTTTATCGGTTTTGCAGGTATTGAAGATTCAGTCCGTGACGAAGCGCGTCTTGCAGTCAAAGAATGTAATAATGCAGGTGTCAAGGTTGTGATGATTACCGGTGACCATGTTAAGACAGCTCAGTCAGTTGCCAAATCAGTAGGTATCGGTTACGGTAAAGCAATACCGACTGCTATCAGCGGGCAGCAGCTCGACGAAATGAGCGACGAAGAACTACATAAGAGAGTAACCGACATAGATGTTTATGCAAGAGTAGCTCCTCATCATAAATTCAGAATTGTTAAAAGCCTGCAGGCTCATCAAAATGTAGTTGCTATGACCGGAGACGGAGTTAATGATGCTCCGGCATTGAAGCAAGCCGATATTGGTGTTGCTATGGGTGGAGGGACTGACGTTGCCAGGGAAGCAGCTCACATGGTCTTAATGGATGATAATTTTGCAACTATTGTTCAGGCTGTCCGGCGAGGAAGGATAATCCTGCATAATTTACAGCACATATTACTTTACATACTTTCCACAAGTTTCGGTGGATTGCTGACAATTGCAGCATCTGTAGCAATCGGTTTGCCGTTACCTTTGCTTCCTGCCCAGCTTTTATGGGTGAATCTTGTTACTGATGGGACATCAACTTTTCCTTTAGCTTACGAAAAAGAGCATGGCGATGTGATGGCTTTTCCACCCAGAAAGCGAAACAGGCCACTCATATCAAAAAGAATGATTTCACGAATTTTTATAGCCGGTATTATTATGGCGACCGGGTCTTTAATGGTATTCTGGCTTTCCGCTCCCGATATATTCCATATGACAGAAGAGCAGAATTCACATGCTAAAACCATGGCTTTTTGCGTACTTGCATTTTTCCAGATTTGGAATGTACAAAACGCACGTTCACTCGACCGTTCGATTTTCTTTAACTTGCCCTTCTTTAAACAACATAAATTTGACAGAATTAGTCCATCAAAAAATTTACCTCTGCTTGGAGTTATGTTTCTTGCTCTCGGTTTGCAGGTCGCTGCTGTTCAATTGCCATTCATGAATTATTTTATGAAAACAGTTCCTCTTTCAATATCCAATTGGTTGGTTGTTTTGGCTGTGACTTTTTCCATCGTCTTTATAATGGAAATTCTTAAATTTTTCCAAGCTCATCAAAATGAAAAAAAGAGAATAAAAGGAACAATTGAGATGTTCCAGATTTAATAAATTTTCGGGAGTTCCAACATGAAGGCTTTTAGAATAATTCTGATAGTAATTGGAGCAATAATAGCATTAGCTTTAATTCTCGCTGCATTTTTACCTGCTCAATATTCGATAAAACGCTCAATTGTAATAAAAAAACCGGCTTTTCTTGTATATGATAAAATTGCCAAATACAGTAATTGGGAAAAATGGAGTCCATGGAAACCTTTGGATGTTGATGCCAAATATACATTTACCGGCAAGGACGGCGAGGTTGGCTCTAAAATAGCTTGGAATGGCGATACGGTTGGGACAGGCTATATGGAGATGAAGAAACTCGATGAATTCAAACTGGTACATTCGGAATTAGTCTTTCAAAAACCATGGGAAATGCACTCAGACGACTATTTTACTCTTGAAGAGAAAAACAGCGAAACTAATCTCACTTGGACTGATGAAGGCAAATTAGCTTATCCCTTAGGAAGGCTTTTCTCACTTTTTATGAATGCTGAGAAGATGATGGGTCCCGACTTTGAGAAGGGATTGAAAAATATAAAGAAAATTGTGGAAGAAGGTATAGACATTTCCATGGTTGAATTACCTCTGAAGAATATTTACTATGTTTCATTAATTACAACAATGAATACGAACGAAATCCAGCAGGCTTTCGCTTCTGCTTACGGAGAACTTGATAAATTCTGCAAGGATAACAAAATTCAGATGAATGGAGAAGCTCTGGCAATAAATAATGCTTACGATAAGGGTACTTATGTGTTTGATGCCGCATTCACCGTAAAAGATAACTCAGCCAAGCCCACCGGAAGAGTAAGAGCGGGAACCATCAGCGCCGGAAAATACGTAAAGGGAGTGCATATTGGACCGTATCAATACTTAACAGAAAGCTATAAAAATATGATGGCATACATTAATAAAAATAAGCTGGTTTGTATCGGCAAAAGCTTTGAATCTTACATCAACGACCCGATGAGCACAAAACAGGAGAAGCTGATAACGCATATCTTTTTCCCGGTGAAGTAAATAGCATAATAATGAAAATTAAATTCGATGGGAACTTTGATGTCATCAACATTCAATTTAGCGCAACGGAAATAGCAGAGACAGATGAAGAAAAACCGGGTGTGATAATTGATTAAGACAAGGACGGCAACATAGTGGAAATTGAAGTCTTGAATGCATCAAAGCATTATTCCACACCTTGGAAAGTTGAATACGAGTTCGCGTAACTAACTCTCTTTAGCACTGCCATTAGTTGCTCTCTGCCAAGATTCGTTTCGCAGGAGTAGGGCAGCACTTCTAAAGAATTTTTGCATTGCTCAAGCAGGTTTTCGACCTGCTTTTTTCTTTCGGCGATTTGTTTCACCGTTACTTTATCCGACTTAGTCAATATAACAATAAATTTCTTGTCGTTATTTTCTAACCATTCCATTAGTCCCAGGTCAATGTCCTGCGGGTCGTGACGGCTATCAACAAGCAGCAAAACAAGCCGCAGATTCTCCCTCTCCTTCAGATAAGTCATGTTGAGATTCAACCACTTTTCCCGTTCGGCTTTTGAGACTGATGCATAGCCGAAGCCCGGCAAATCTACAAATACTGTCTTTTTATCTACTGTATAAAAGTTAATTTGCTGGGTCTTGCCAGGTGTAGAGCTTATCCTTGCAAGGTTCTTCCTATTGAAAATGCTATTCAGCAAAGATGATTTACCGACGTTTGAACGCCCGATAAAAGCAATCTCCGGATAAGTAAATTTCGGAAATTTGGACGGCTCGGTAACGCCTAACAAGAATTCTACATTAAGGGACTTCACTTATAGCTGCTCCAAAACTCTTAAATCGTTTTCGTATAGCAATCGGATGTCATCAATTCCTGTTGTCAGAAGGGTTACTCTCTCAATTCCGAAACCGAAAGCATAGCCCGTGAATTCTTCGGGGTCAATCCCTCCTGCTTTCAGCACGTTTGGATGCACCATGCCACAGCCGGCAATTTCAAGCCATCCGGTATGCTTGCAAATCCGGCAGCCTTTACCACCACAGAGATAACACGAAATATCAAGTTCGGCGCTCGGCTCAGTGAATGGGAAAAACGACGGACGAAAACGGAATTTGGAATCCTCGCCGTACATTTTCTTGGCAAAAGCAATCAATGTACCTTTCAGTTCGGCAAGCGTAACATTTTTATCTATGTAAAGCCCTTCAATCTGATGAAACTCCGCTAATGAACGTGCGTTTATTGATTCATTGCGGTAAACGCGTCCTGGCATAATGCAGCGAATCGGTGGCTTCTGGGATTGCATCACTCGGATTTGAACAGGCGAAGTATGCGTCCTAAGCAGAAGATTATCTTCCGATTTGATGAAGAATGTATCCTGCATATCCCTCGCCGGATGGTCGGGTGGGAAATTCAAAGCATCGAAATTATGGTAGCCGTCCTCGATGTCGGGTCCTTCGGCAACCGAAAAGCCAAGTCCTTCGAAGATTGATACCATTTTGCTGACGGTCTGCAAGACCGGGTGGTATGTCCCGCGGTAGTTTGTCCTTCCAGGAAGTGTTAGGTCTAAGTCAGGAGCTTCATCTGCCGTTGCTGATAATTCTTCGCTCCGTCGACTGAATACATCCTCCACGAAATTACGGAGCAAGTTAAGTTCCTTGCCGACAACCGGCTTTTCTTCTTTGGGAACGTCTTTGAGTGCATCGAAGTATGCCTGAATCTTGCCTTTTTTGACCATGTATTCGAGACGGAACTTTTCAAGCAACTCACCGGATTTTATTTGTTCGAGTTTCTCTTTAATTTCGGCTTCCAATGCTTTGATTTCATTAATCATAATTTTCTTTCGGTTTCAACTAAATACGAATATATTTTTACGATTTACAGTAGGAAATATTTGAAGAAGAGTTGAAAATGATGAATTGAAATGACATGAGAAAATTGTTTTTACAATTTATCTAAATTCAATATATTTGAACTATCAGTAAAATCACCAAAAATTGATATATTTGAAAAATGTTTATTTGGAAATAGCCAAATAATAATTTTTAATTTGTTGAACTTTAGAAAATTGAAAATAATGCAGATTCATCTATATAATTCTCTTACTAAGAAGACTGAAGCTTTTGCTCCGCTTCAGGATAACTTAGTTAGAATGTACTCGTGCGGACCAACCGTTTATAATTATGCCCACATCGGAAACATGCGAGCATTTCTATTTGCAGACTTGCTTCAGAGAGTCCTTAGGGTAGTCGGAGAGCATGAAATAAACTGGGTTATGAACATAACTAACATTGACGACAAAACCATACGCGACAGCGGTATAGGGAGTAATGCCTGGTTCAATGATATGGGAACACAGACAAATGACCATTTGGAAAATCTCTTAAAATTGACAGAATATTACTTCAATTCATTTATTGAAGATATCGGTGCTTTGGGAATAAATTCAAAACATTTTTACGATATGCCCAAAGCAACTGATTTTATCCCGCAAATGCAGGATTTAATAAGAAGACTGATTAGCAAAGGATTTGCTTATGTGTCGGAAGGTTCTGTCTATTTCAATGTAACCGAATGGCGTAAAGTGGACATTTACGGTAAGCTTTTCAAGATTGATTTTGATAATTTCAAAGCAGGTACACGTGTTGATTCCGACCAGTACGAACGCGAACAAGTGAGTGATTTTGCTTTGTGGAAAGCGAAAAAGAGTGACGAACCTTTCTGGAAGTTTGAAATTGACGGTGTGAAATGCGACGGAAGACCCGGCTGGCACATTGAATGTTCAGTTATGGAAAAAGAGCTTTTAGGTTTGCCGTTTGATATTCATACTGGCGGTATAGACCTCAAATTCCCGCATCATGAAGACGAGATTGCTCAGAGCAAAGCCGGATATGGCGTTGACCCGACTTCCTTCTGGTGCCATAATGAATTTTTAGAGGTCGGCGGTGAAAAGATGAGTAAGTCTTTGAACAACTTTTTCACTCTCAGGGATTTGGTTGAGAAAGGTATTGACCCGGCAGATATAAGATTCAGTATGTTGTCGGCTCATTACGGTTCGATATTTAATTTTACATTTGATGGAGTCGCCGCATCACGCAAGGCAAGATTAAGAATTCAGGATTATATCTGGGATTTGTTAGATGAAAATTTAAAGGGTGATTCAGAACCAGAAATAGAACAATTTAAAAATGATACATTCGGCGAGCTTGCCAACGACCTTCACACTCCAAAGGCTTTAGCCAATATTTTTATTTTTATTAATCAAAATCCTGCAGAGAAAATCAAATCAGAAATTAAAGCAGATTTAGTGAATTTCTTTATAAAACTTAATGATATTTTTCAAGCATGGGTTTTTGAACCAAGAAAGATTGAATTTCCGGAAGAAGTTGTTACTCTTGCCGAACTGAGATTGAAGGCACGCAAAGAGAAAAATTTTGCTGAATCGGATGTTTTAAGACAAAAAATTTCTGATGTAGGCTTTGCAGTCAAAGACACGAAAGATGGTTACAAATTAACGAAATTATAATATGAAAACAGCTAAAAATATCAGGGCAGGCATAATAGGTGCCGGTAAAGTTGGGACATCTCTAGCAGCAGTACTTTCCGATAACAGATTGCTTGATTGGGTTTTTGTCCGTTCTGATTTACCTGCAAAAAACATTAAAGATAAAACGAATTTCCCAATAAAATTCATTCAAAATTTTTCACAAATCAGTGGATTACCTGAAATTATCTTTCTGACAGTGAGTGATAATAGTATTGAGCAGGTAGCTCAATCGCTCTCAATTTATTTCGAGGAAGATTTAAGAAATCATGTAATCGCTCATTGCTCAGGCTCTTGTTCAATATCGGTTTTGGAAACATGCAAAGACCTTGGTGCGATAACTGCAATTGCTCATCCATACCAGACTTTCTATTTACCTTCTCCTGCTTTATTCGATGACATTGCCTGGGCAGTTCATTCTGAAGGTAATATTGACAATCTGAAAGAATTAATCAAGAAAACAGGTGGCAAGCCCTTTGAAATAAATCTCAATGATGACTCAACCAGGGGATTGTATCATGCATCAGCGGTTATTGCTTCTAATTATATGAATATATTGATTAATTTGGCAAAATCTTTTGCTGATAAAATTAATCTGCCGGTTGATGATTTTCTGATTCCTATTTTAAAAACTACTTTGGATAATAACATCCGCACTCTTAAAGAGGATGGAGAAATTCCGCTTACAGGACCTATCTCAAGGAATGATACCCAAGCGGTAAAGCTCCATTTGAATTCACTTAATCATGAACCGTTTTTAAAGGAACCATATAAATTATTAAGTAGTGCTGCTGCGAACGTTGCTTTCCGAAACGGAATTATTTCCGAAGAAATAATGACTGATTTTAAAAAAATATTCAATGATTGATGAAAAACGGAAAAAAAAATAATAAAAATAAAAAGCCGGTACCTGAGAATCTGAAAAGAATTATTTTCGCAGTTATATTAATCATTATTTGTCTCGTCACTTATTCAAAAATTACTTCTTACCGACTTGTCTTTTTCGATGATGCAGATTTAATTGAAAAATATACAAAGATTATTGCAGATAAGCAACCCGTAACTATTTGCTTTCAAAACCTCTTCGGAGACCAATACTACAGACCTGTTTTAGGGCTTAGTTTTTTCATCGATGCGACTCTTTATGGTGCAGACCCCAAGGGATATTATATCTCAAATATTTTATTTCATGCTTTAGCAATTTTATTGATATTTCTACTGTTTATTAAACTTAAGATTCCTGATAATTTCTCATTTCTTGCGTCACTCCTTTTAGCTGTTCATCCGATTCTGACTCCTGCCGTGGCTTGGATTTCCGGCAGAAATGACCCACTGCTTTTAATCTTTTCTGTTTTAGCTTTCATCTTTTTCCTTGATTTAATAAATTCTGAAAAACAGTTAAAGAGAAATTTGTTTTTATTGCTTCATGGATTATCTCTTTTGATAGCCATTTTCACCAAAGAATCGGCTATTGTTCTCCCTTTGCTTTTCTTGCTTTATTTATTTTTATTTCGTTCGGATTTCCTTAAATCTATAAAAATAACCTTGCCCGTTGTGATTTGGCTTTTGGGAGCAGGGATTTATCTTTATGCCAGGCATTTTACCAATGCAACAGTTGAGGGGCAGGAAATATTCGGACTTAAGGCATTTGTTCTGAATTTACCATCAGTCTTTGCCATTTTTGGAAAAATATTTCTACCGTGGAAAATGAATGGTTCTGCTCACTTTGAGAATTTTTCCGTTTTCAGTGGCATTATTATAATGCTTGCTTTAACATTTATTTCCATTCTAAGAAGAAAAGAAATGAATCTTAAATATGTGCTTTTCTATTTTGCATGGTTTCTTGGCTTACTTCTTCCGACTTTATTGATAAAACTGGAAAATCCGCATTTCGATTATATGGAGCATCGTTCTTATCCGATTATTTTTGCAGTTGTTTTGATAATTTATGAAATATTAAAAAGCTATAAAGTTGATTTCAAAAAAACTTCGGTTATCGTTATATCCTCCATTTTGATAGTCGTGTTCTTTGTAAAAACAAATATATATTGCGAAACATTCTCTGACCGCAAAACTTTCCAGCAAAGTGTGATTGAAATGTATCCCGAAAATTATACCGGATATTACAATCTCGGAAAAGCCTATTCCGACGAAAATAATTACCGGCTGGCTATGCTGAATTACACTACTGCCATTCAAAAAAATCCCAATGATAAAAATGTTTATATTTATTTAGGCAATCTTTACATTAAAAATAACGAAATCAGCAAAGCTGAAAATGCTCTCAGGCAGGCAGAAAAGATTGATTCCGCAGATATCTTTGTCACCTGGAATCTAGGCAGGGTTTATCTTTTGAAGAATGATACAGCAAAAGCACTTGCTTATTATGAGTCAGCACTTAAACATAAGAATTCCAATCCTGTGTGGCTTGGTGAACTTGCTATCAATTTCCTGACTTTTGGTAATTACCCAAAAGCCATCATTTACTTCAACCGTGCTATCGAAATGAATCCCAGTGAATTAAGTAATTACATCAACCTTGGTGTTTCCTACTTTTATAATCATCAACCAGACAAAGCCGAAGAAACCTGGAAAAAGGCGTCTGAAGTATTTCCATCTGCGTTTCAGCCTCATGTCAATCTCGTGGAGTTATATCTGAAAACTAATAATACAGAACAAGCGAAAATCCATGCAAAAGAAGCAGTACGTTTGGGTGGCTTCATTGCCCCGGAGATATCCTGGCTTTTACACTAAGAGAATTTTATCTTCGAGATAATGTTCCAGCGTTTCTTTCCAGTCGGGGATGTCAATTTTCAATTCGTTAGAAATTACGTAATTGTTCATGGCGGAAAAATCAGGTCTTTTTGCCGGTAGATTGAAAATTTCTTTAGAGACAGGGATGACTTTGTTTTTAAGATTCGCAAGCTTGACAATTTCCTCAGCCCATTCATATCGAGAGCAATAACCTGAACCGGTCAGATGGTACATACCCGAAAATGAGTTATTCAGTGCTTTTAAAGTGCAGTCAACTACCAAGCCTGTATGTGTGGGTACTGAAATTTCGTCGTTTGCTATCTGAAGCTCTTCGTTGTTTCTAGACCATTGAAGAAATTTATAAATGAAGTTCTGATTCCCGTCACCAAAAAGCCAGCTAACGCGGAAAAGCAGATAGGAGTCAGTTTCATCTTCGAGTGCCATTTCGCCCAATAGTTTACTCTTTGCATAAACATTCAGCGGATTTGGCTCGTCAATTTCTGTATAAGGTTCACCTTTTGTACCGTCAAAAACATAATCAGTGCTGTAATGAACAACGAAACCACCGTACTTTTCTGCTGCGATTGCAAGATTGCGAATGCCCAGCACATTGGCTTTATATGCATCATATTCGCTTTTTTCAGCTAAGTCCACCTGATTGTAGGCGGCACAATTAATAACAAATTCCGGCTTAATATTTTCATATACAGCAAGCACCTGGTCTATGTTAGCAATATCAACGGTATCAATATCGAAACCGTAAAATTCCTCACCATTCATCGAGAGACGTTTCTCAAACTCCTTACCAAGCTGACCTTTGTTACCGGATATAAGATATTTTTTCATATCTTCTTTTTATTAACCCTTCGCCAGCTCGTTTTTCAGAACGTTGATTAATGGAATAGGGGTTGGGTCAACTCCGTTTAGCATTGCAAGATAAAAGCTCACCCAATCTGCAAGGTAAAGAAGGTCGAACATCCTCGTTAGTAGATTTTCTCCTTCGCCGGATAACTCAATCACTTGCTTTACGCTATTTTCGATAGCAGAACGCAGAGCTGCGAAACGTGTTTTGATACGTGGATTGTCCTCATTGTCACGCAGATAAATGACAGAAGTTCTTAACGCAATATCTTTAGGATAGCTGTAAGCATTAATTTCATTATGATTCATTTCGGGAAGGAAACTTCCGAAAGCTAATTGTTTGGCATTTTCTTGTATCTGTCCGCGCCATCTTACATTAACAGAATCTAATCTTTCGTGGGAAGAATAAATAACCGGCACTGTATTTTTTAATTGCTCAGCTAATTTTAATGCAAAATTGCTATAGCTTTCTGAATAAGAATATTGACCTGCTCTTTTATTCAGCATTTCTAATATTTCTGATACCGGAATTTTGATGCCGGCTAAAAAAGCATTTGATTTGATTAGCAGATAAAGCATGGGAAAGAAAGAATATCCCAAAGCAGCACGTGGCTGAAGACCGCCGGGAATTTTTATTACCGGAAGGCTGTTTTCTTTTGCAATCTCTTCAAGCTTTCCTCCTGTAGTTATGCAGACTATTCTCTTGGTAATCTTCATTGCATCAATAAGTCCGGAAAGGGTTTCTTCGGTATTACCCGAATATGAACTTGCGATTATGTTTGTGTTTTCATTTATTGAACCGGGAAGATTATATCCCCTGTTAGTCCTGATTAATAGTTTCCTGCCTTCGGTAGTAGCTGCAAAAAATGATGCTAACAAATCTCCGCTTATGGCAGAACCACCCATCCCCAAAATCATATAATCGCCGGAAACCGGTGGCTGACTAAACACAGGAGCAGATTTACCGATTTCAATGGCATGTTCAACCTGAATGGGAAAATTCTTCAAAACGTCAAACATATTTTGAGTGTCAATTTCTTTTATTTCTTTACCTTGAATCATATTAATTCTTAAATCTTGATAAACAATTTCAATATTTGCTTTTAAAAGCTTTGCAAAAATGCCAAATTTTTTTAAATTGACAACACTGATTAAAGTAATTGCCGATTAAAAATTCAATTATTTTAAATCCGTCAGGTGATAAACGTTTTACTTTAACAATTAATGAAGTTCCGTTAAAATTTCAATTAAAATGATTGACCTCTTATGAACAAAGACAACATTTTTTTTGTCATCCCTGCTTACAATGAAGGGCAGTCAATCGGCAACGTTTTGAATGAACTTCATGATTCGGGATTTCACAGCATTGTGGTTGTGGACGACGGCAGTACGGACGGTACCTCCGAAGCTGTGCAAAAGACTGATGCTATATTGATTGAACACATCATTAATCGCGGTCAGGGAGCAGCTTTATCAACGGGCTTCGAATATTGCCAAAAAGTAAATGAATGCAAATGCATCGTAACTTTCGATGCAGACGGACAGCACCGAGTGGAAGATGCTGAAAAAATGGCAGAATTGCTCTTGAATTCAGATTCAGACATAGTGCTCGGTTCACGCTTTCTTGATTTAAAGAATGAATCTATTCCAACAGGTAGAAAACTGATGCTGAAGCTTGCCTCATATTTCCTAAGATTTATCTACGGCTTGAAAATTTCCGATGCTCACAATGGTCTAAGGGTAATAAAAAAAGAGTCTGCTTATAAAATCATGCCTGCTACTGACGGTATGCTTCATGCCTCTGAAATGATTTACCTGATTAAGAAGAATAAGTTGAAATACATGGAGTCTCCAGTTAAAATAAATTATTCGGCTTATTCGCTGGCAAAGGGTCAGAAGACCTCGGGGTTTGCTTACATGGGCTTTCTAACGATATATCACAAAATTATTCTACTGCTTTTTGAAAAGGATTAGCTTATGACACTATTCGAAATCGTAGTAATATGCTTTTTGCAGCTCTTTTTTCTGCCGATTCTTGTACATAAATTAAGGAGCAGAACTCTTAGTCTTTTCGATTTCATTTTTTTAAGCCTTCTGGATGTGGGATTAAGCTATTTTCTCATTTATCCTCAAACTTTTTCGTATCTTTCTGCATTCTTCGGAATAGGTAGAGGCGTTGACGTATTTGTCTATTTCGGTTTGATAACCCTTTTTTATATCGTATTCCGCATATATTTCAAGATGGAAAAAATGAAGCAGGAAATAACCAGGCTTAACAGAGAGCTAAGTTTGAAAAATGTAAAAGATAAATAGTCTCAAGTCGTTAGTCAAAAGTCGTAAGTTGTAAGTTATAAGTTATAAGTCGTAAGTCGTTAGTCGTAAGTCGTAAGTCGTAAGTTATAAGTCGTAAGTCGTAAGAAAATCGTCAGTGGTCAATTGTCATTAGTCATTGGGAAGAAAAGAAGAGTCATTTTATCAACACTTCGATATTCGATATTATTTCCTGTTCTCACAACACTTTAGAAGCCTGGATGCTTCACTTCGTTCAGTCGTAAGTCATAAGTCGTTAGTCGTAAGAAAATCGTCAGTGGTCAATTGTCATTAGTCATTAGGAAGAAAAGAAGAGTCATTTTATCAACACTTCGATATTCATTATTCAATATTCGATATTCGATATTATTTCCTGTTCTCACAACACTTTAGAAGCCTGGAT
>Ga0172370_10004754_pt1 | contig 17960 bp, 6 predicted proteins | sample LakKiv5m_FD_114538 | JGI IMG/M metagenome (GOLD analysis project Ga0172370, IMG submission 114538) | Freshwater microbial communities from Kabuno Bay, South-Kivu, Congo - kab_022012_11.5m | ecosystem: Environmental > Aquatic > Freshwater > Lake | place: Democratic Republic of the Congo...
CTTCTCGGCGGGAACAGGTTTGTTGAACCTCCATGCCTTCGTGCAGCAGGACGTGCAGAACGTCTTGACCTTGGGTGGGGCAGGTGCCACCGAGTACCCACGCAAGGATGCGGAGTTCAGGGCCTTCTACCCCTTCGCTGATGACACTTCATATCGTCCGACCGTCATGGCTCAGCCATTGTATGGGGCGACCCGGCACAAGGCTTTCGTGCCGTTCCTGGCTCGGGCTGTGGCAGACGTGCCGGGGGTCAATGGCGGGTTGCTGTTCCGCAAGTCGGAACTGCTCCTGGTGGTCCTGTCCCGATTTGCTGAACTCGATGATGAGAACACCGTGCGGTTCCTTGACCCTGTGGGGGACAACAGAACGCTGGCAGCGGTGTACCGGACCCGCAACCTGCTGCTCACAGTGGGGGATAGCACATGCCTCGGAATCTGAACCCAGGGAACCTGAAGGTTGGGCACGGCAAGTCAGCACCGGACGAGAACGCTCTGCGTCCTTCGTTGGCCGGTGCCGGGCTTCCAGGCCCCGGGCCGAACATTGGTCAGTCGGTGGTGCCTCCGGGTCTGCCTCCGGGCATTGATGCCTTGGACGACCATCTCCATGACCCCAAGTCTGCCCACAATGCCTCGGCCATTGAGCACGATGGCAGCCCTGACATCCTGATCTCCCACAACGTCGAAGGGGCTCTCGACGAACTCATTGGCACTGTGACCAAGCTACCGCCCTACCTGGGGCAGTGGAGCCTGACCACGGACTTCAGTGGTATCCCTGACTGGGGCTTCTTGAAGCTCCGTGACGCCAGTCTCAACAACTATGTCCTCACGGGGGGCACTCCACCGCTGGCAAACCTGCCTCCTGGTGCTGATCCCGCAGACGTGTTCCCCTACTACTTCTCTGCTCCCGGCCCCGCTCAGGACAAGGAGTTCACCCAGGGGCTCTACAACGAGGGTGAGGACCCTGCGACGGACTTCGTGTGGAACACGGGTCTGGAAATGATGGCTCAGCCTGGTATGGGCTACGGCCGCTGCCACATTGGTGGCTTCACCCGTGGGGGGGACACAGGACCGGACCCTTTGCCTGTGATGCGGACTGCTCGGTTGTACCCCAGGGCAGGGGTGCCTGATGTAGAAACGGGTCGCCCGCCGCGTGAGCCCGTGACCGTCTCGGGTTCGATCTTCCCGGCAGACCGTGGTGTTTTGGCTTTGTTCCACTTCCCGGCATCAAACCGGGGGGACATGAAGCTGGAGTTCCTTGGCCAGCCCCTGGTCACGGATGAGACAGATTCTTTGGCCCCTCAGGGTCGCGTCGTGGCTGCGCTGCTGCTCGGTGCAGGCATTTTGGGGGACAAGTGTGGTGTGGGATCTTGCACAGGTCCAACCTGTGACGGAGCAGTCGGGGGCATCTTTGGCAAGGGCACTGACCCGGCCACCGACAAGTACCAGCCCTTCGAGTACCCTGGCCGGGCCTCTGGGCAGTACGATCTCAAGGAGATCCACACGGGCGTGGACAGCATCCACGGCCAGCCGCTGCGTGCCCCCTGGAACGACTTCAACGGGGACATGGTGATTGGGGCCAAGCGGGGTGCATTTGACCTGACTCCGGCTCCTGGTCAAGTACGGCTTGGCACTGACCCGGACGCAGGTGCGATGCCTGTGTCCTATGGCATCCCCATTTTGGGTGGCACGGCGGACTACTTTGACGTGGGGCCTACGCCGCAGCCGGGCAGCCTCGGTATGCCGATCAAGGGTGACTCCCTCATTTGGAACAGCAACTTCTTCCGCTACCGTTTGCCGGTGCTGAAGGACTACTCCAACACGGGTCTGAAGTGGACTCCCCGTGGGGAGGATCCTTACCTGACGCCAGAGACGGCCAGGTACTTCGAGAAGGCAACCCCGTTGGCAGCCACCTATGCTGATGGTCAGGCACTCGGGTCGGAACTGCGGTCGGCGGGCCTTTACGAGACTGGGTTCGACGAGGACTACTGGGTCTGGCAGGTTGCCCGCTACCGGCACACTTTCCTGATGCCTTCCCTTCAGGGAATGGGTTTGCGGGAGGAGGTGGGCAGCTACTGGCTGGTTCACTTCAAGACCGAGCAAGACTTCGAGAAGTTCGCACAGGACGGCATCTTCCCCTGGGACGTGACGGATGGCTACGAGGTCTATGGCTACACGCTGGCTGGGGCTCCACCGGTACACATCGAAGAAGACAAGAATGTGGTCAATGAGTTGACCGGGGATCCCTTGGCCCCGGATGGCCCGGCCCCGGACTTTGGCTATGCGGCCAACCCCTACCACGGGTTGCGCTCAACCATCTTCTTGGACCCGGCTGGCAACAGTCTGCCAGCCCCGACAACAACCTTTTTTGTCTGGACGACAACCTCCGTACCAGGGGCTGCAACAGAGTCCATTGTGTGGGTGTCCGGCGTGGCCTACCACACGCCCAACCGGGCGGCAGATGGGGTACCAAGCTATTCGTTCACTGACATCAATTTGGTGTTGAACCCTGGGTTCTGGACGAGCTTCCGCACGAACTCCGATGATCTGTCGGTGGATGACACCACGGCTCCAGCCATCCTGGCTTCAGTGAACCCCCTGTTCCTGAACATGGCACCTTGGGCTTACGGGGCTGGTGCGATGGGCAGTCTGCTCTCTCTGACAGTGCCCACTGGCTTGCCTGGTTCAGGCGCGATCATCCCGGGTTCCCGGTTCGTGCTGCATCACCGGATCGAGGTGCCTTTCGAGTACCTCGGCAGCAATGGGTCTGGCACATTCAACGATACCAATGGCCCCTTGGACTCGGATGCTTTGGCCCTGACCTTCTCAGGACGGATGGTACCCCAGGGGGACGACACCGAACCGTCGTTCACCAGGGACGCCACGCTGCGGGCGTACTTGCGCCGGCCCCTGAATCACATCGCGGACGACACCACTACGTTGCCCTTCACGGCAGATGAAGGGCACGGGGAGGTCCTGACCCCTGGGGATGGCAAGCGACTCTTGTTCCACACAACGAAGTTCGACCAGACCAACATGACGGGCGACTACGGCAACTATCTCATCAATCCGGTGGGGGGTGTTCTGCCGAACGCGGGATACCCCGGTCTGGGCACAAGCCACAAGGACACGCACGAGCAGTTCTTGGATGAGACGTACCGCCTCATCCCGAACTTTGCAGCGGCACAGGCGGCAGGCGTGGTCGTGCCGGGCACGCCATACACGGCGGCAGCGTTCAATAGCCTAGTCGGCCCTGGAATGCAGGGTTGGGTCGGTGGACCAATCGAAGTTCCCGTGCGGGCCAGCCTGGCAAACAGCCCATGGAGTTACGCCTCCTGGCTGCTGATGGAGACGCACCTGAAGGACCTGTCTGTGGCCGACCCAGACACTGCTGCTGCCCTGCAAGTAGGGGGTTTGCCTGACCGGAACCCTCCGCAGTCGGCTGCTGTGCGGATGCCCTTCCCATCCTGTGGGATGCTGGTTTACCCACAGGAGGACTTCACGGCGGTATCCCCAGAGTCGGGCGTCCACTTTGTTGGTGCTCAGCCCGACTACTCAGGGCTGCCTCTCTTGGGTGGCGACAGACACTACATCCGGTGCTTCGATGCGGCCTTCAAGGATAGTGGGACTCCTGTGGCCGCCGCAGGCACCCCGACAGTGAAGCTCCGTATCGACGGTTTGGACCTGAACGACTTCTCGTACTCGGCCCCCGGCTTTGGTGGTCTGCCGAACAATCGGGTTGCCATCTTGGTCAAAGTCCCGGGTCTGACAACTTGGATGGACATCGGGCGGCCCGATGGTGCAGGCCCGAGCAAGCAGGACATGTTCGCCGACGGGGCGGGCTGCCAGGTGGTTGGGCCAGAGACGTACAGCTTCCAGGATCCCATGTCGGGCTACCAGTGCTGCTACGTCAAGGTCAATGTCGGGCCGTGGGCAACCTTGGCGCAGAACATGGGCTTGTGGTCGGGCTACACCGTGGGTGACCCCACGGGTGAGGTTCCGTTGCTGGTGCGGGTGATCCTGGCCGAGGGCTCCTTGAAGTACAACTTGGAGTACAAGCTCGTTGGCGGTGTGTTCGAGATGGTGCCCAAGCCAGGGGCCGAGCCCTCTTCAGTTCGTGGTGTCATCGGGATCAATCTGGTGCATCCGAACGACATCCTGGTGCCCTAAGGAGCCTATAGCTCCGGCAAGATGAGGTGAGGTCACATGGGCTACCCGACCGACAAGTTGGACAAGGCATTCGTCCAGAGGGCGAGTTCTTCAACTGCTCGGCCTGCTTGGCAGGAGTGGATGAGCAGGCACGCCACCGTGCCCTCGTCCGCCTTGCAAGCGCCTGAGGTCATTCAGGGCTTCACTGGTTCTTGGGCAGGTCAGTACGTTCTGGGCTCCAGCCAGAAGACGGTTGCGGTGCCTGTCACCCCGGCACCTATGCAGCGGCAGGGGTCACATCTGGGCCTGCCGGGCATGGCCGAGATCAACTTCCGCCCCTACGACTGGGGCACGACACGCCATGGCAAGTACGGCCCGAGTCTGCTGGGGCACCCCGTCTCCTTCGAGGTGGTCGGCCCGACGCTCAAGAGCCCCGACATGCTGCACCAGTGGGTCCTGGACACCACGGGTCCACAGGACACGCTGACGTTGGACTCCTGCACCTATCGCTCGACGGGGGGCACCCTGGAGACGCTGCCTGTCGCTCTGGACAGCATCGCCAAGATTTACGGTATCAGTGCCGTCCCTGAGGAAGGGCTGTACCTGGTGGTGAGCCTCACAGGGGCGCCCGGCAACTTGGCGGCTGGCGGCACGGGTGGTCTGGGTGACGGCCTCATCGGCGACACCCCCATCCCGTTGGTTCCGCCTCGCCAGGCCATCTCGACCCCGGACTCCGGTAGGGGTCAGAAGGCCAAGTTCGAGATTTTCCGGGTAGCCAGCATCGCCGGGGACATCATCACCCTGGAGAGCAACAAGCGGATCAGCAGTTTCTTCACGATCCCCGGGGGATCAACGCCTATCATCCGGGCAGTCACGCTGATCAAGCCGGCGGCAGCCCGGGTGGTGGCGGTGCCAGGCAGTGGCCAGCAGGTCTTTGCCATTGTCCCCCCGGAGAAGTCGCTGAACAGCGACCTGATGCCGCCCCTCACGACCTGGCAGGGGGGCACCTTTGACCCCTGGCTGGGCTACGCTGCCAGTGCGACCCCCGGCGTCGTTGGTGACTACCCCCAGGCCAATGCTTTGCCCATCCCCCAGGTGGTGCGGCGGGGCTCCGGGCACCTGCAAGGTGCTCTTGGCGAGGGCATCACGCCGTTGCCCACGGGGATCATGCGGGTGTACCTCGACTCAGGGGTCACCTTCTCGGCCACGGGCGATGTGGGCCAGGTCGTCCACATTCACGGCATCAACCAAGTGGACGGAGGCATCTGGCAGACGGGAACGGGCAGTCAGATCGGCGCCCCCGAGATGGATCGGCTGCTGGGCCATTGGGAGATCCAAGACGCCGGAGTGGCAGGCCCTCTGAACTACTACGACCTGCGGATGGTGGTCCAGGTGGACCCCCTCACGGGCGTTCCCTTCTACGGCACCAATGAATACCTGCGAATGGACACTCTGCCCCCTCCGGGGGCAGACCAGCAGGTGCAGTTCCAGTGGACGCTGCATGACCCCATCTCGTCCCTGTGGACCTCGACATATCTCTCACCGGACAAGTTGGACAGCGCCAGGCTGACGGGCATCATCGACCCCGAGTGGGTCAAGCCAACGGGCAAGAACATTGACCTGATCGATGCAGAAGGGTCCCCTTCTCGCCCGGACAAGGCCCTCTTTGGGACGGACGGGGGCGACCCTGGCAGCTTGCTGGACCTCGGTTTCCGCATGGTACTGTTCCCGGCCAAGCCTTCTGTCCTGGACCCAAACAAGCTCACCCCTGACTTTGACAATCCCATCACCTCCAACGAGGTGGTGCTCGATACCTCCCGGCCCTCCACGGAACAGCAGTTCATCGAGATCGACTACTCATCAGGTCTGATCACACTTTCTCACCCGCCGAATGTTATGGCGGGTTGCCAGTTGGTGCCCGACCCGGCCATCTTGACCAATGTGAGCAATCCGCGTGGCGAGGTGGTGTTTTTCGCGTCCTTCGTGCCCTTCAGCCAAGAGCCCGGCCAACGCAGTCCTGCCTCCCGTGTCGTGGGCGGGCAGTCGGTGTCGGGTCCGGGTTCGTCTTGCACGGGCACAGAGTCTGCCGATATGTACGGCCAGCGTCTGCATTGGCCCTTGGAGCCTGGCCAGACTCTCACGGCAGGCCAAGGTCAGACAATCCAACTGGATGCCTTCCTGACCCCGGTTGACATGCCCCCGACGGGGTTCATCGAGGTGGTCGAGGGCTATGACGCCCCTGTGGGCAGCTACTCCTGGACAGATAGCGCAGGGCACCGGGTTTGCACCTGGGGTTACTCCTCGGTCTACTACCAGGACCCAGGCAATGGCGGCAAAACGACTCTGTTGGGGTGCTTTGGTGGTGGCATTGCAGGGGATGTCAAGACAACCGCCCTGGATGCGCCTTACACAGCGGTTCTTCGCCGCGACCTGATGTTCCCGAACAGGGGAGATGGCTCTGTTGGTACGGACTTCCAGTTCGACACGACCTACGGCTACAACAAGCGCCCCTCCGCTCTGCGCTTCAAGTACGGCACGATGACGCCCGAGGCCGATGGCTCGGTGACGATGGACACGCGAGATCCGTTGACGGTTTCGCATCAGGAGTTGTTTTCCGAGTTGTTCTCGTCTTGGGTCATCTCCGGCGGCGTGATGAACGTGTCGCCTCCGCTGGTGGGCTCGGTTCTGAACTTCACTGAACTGGTGGTGCTTATCCAGGGCGTCCGCACGGTTCTGCCTGAGCAGCCTTTCACGGCTCCGGTGGGTGGTCCTGGGCCAGGCTACATCTACATCGACAGCACCGTGCCTAGTTGCCCTCGCTATGCGGCCTACTGGCAGTTGCCCCTGCCACAGCCCGATGACGTGCTCCTCGGCATGTACGAGTATGTCGGCCCCAATGTGACAACCTGGACGGATCTGCGCCAGCCGCTGACAGACGTGGACAAGCGGCTTGACATCACTGTCGGCAACCCTGGAGGTTTTGACCAGCCTGCGGATGCACACTTCCTGACATTGGCTGATGCAGTGGCTTACGCCCGAGAGACGATGAACCCGATGGGTGGGGTGGGCTATGCTGGGCGTGCTCGTCGCATTAAGGTCATTGGGCCGACGGTGGAGGACTTGGCAAAGTTGCCCATCCGGCCCAACATGTCGGGCCTCATCATCGAAGGTGCCTCCCGGCGTTCCGACGGTTCCCTCGGGAATCCGACTGAGGTCTGCTGGGGTGGGGACACGGCTCCGGCTCTGTTTGACCTCGCTGGCTGTGATGCCTTCACGGTGCGGAACGTGAACTTCCGGTACATCTACGACACGGCCCCTTCGGCGGTGCCCCGGGAGCGGTGCCTGTTTGACATCTCGACGGGTGCAGTGGCGGACATCCTGGTGGAGAACGTCTATCTGAAAGGTCCTGCCCACGGCATGTTCTACTGCAACACGGATGTGGACCCCACGGCCACCTTCAACAGAGTGACCTTCCGCAACTGCACTGCTACGGAACTGACTGACTACGCAGTCTATGTCGGTTCCACGGTGGCCAACGCTGTGACACTCACAGTGGTCGGGTGCTATTTTCGGGCACGCAAGCTCACCGACGCTCCGGGGCCAGAGCTGACTGTACTGGATCCCTCTAGGGCCATCATCTGCGGCCTGGCGCTGCTGAGTCTCGACTGGGTCATTCAGGATTGCCATTTGCTGGATGGCTACCTTGGAATCTTGTTGTTCGGTGTCCGGCACTCTATCAATCGAGTCACCTTGGTGGGCACAGACAAGGTGGCCATTGCTTCCTTTGGGGCGGTGTCCTTGTCCCAGGTGACGGTCGCGGGTTGCTACACCGTCCCGGGTGCTGTTTTTCAACCGTTCAGGGCTGCTGTTCTGGGCGGCACTCTCACCGAATGCGTGATTCAGTCTCTCGACACACCTGTTCTGGCCGACCAGTCCTATTACGGGCTTGGCGGGGACTTGATTCGGTGCACTTTTGAACAGTCGGTCACCGCAGGGTCTTTCGCTCGTGTGGAAGGCAATGACATCGGGGACCTCTTGACGTTAGGTTCCTCTTGCCAGGCGTCCTACAACAAGGTCAACGCGGTCTTGGGGGCCGGAAGCATCCAGGCAGACCATGATTGTGTCTTGACGGGCAACGTGGCCGATGGCAGCTTCAACCCCACGGTGAATGCGGGTGCTGATTCGATCCAGTTGACCAACAACTACTTCCAAGGCACCTTTGGGGCTCTCAACAGCAATCTTGCCGGCCGGAATACTCTCACAGGAGACACTTTTTTTGGGAGTGTCACATTGCGGGGTTCCAGTTGTACTCTGGTGAATTGCACCATCTGGGATGGCCTAGTTACTCCTGCGAGTGTTGGGACGCAGACTGATGAGATCATCCAAGGGTGCGTTCTGTACTATTCGGCTTCTCAGACGCTCTACCTGGGGGGTGCCCAAGTTACAGGCAATCAGTTCCTTGCACTGGCGGGTAGCCCTGCCCTGACGGTGAATGGTTCCGACAACATCTTTGAAGGCAATCGTTTCGGGGTGGACCTAGTCGTGGACGATGTACAGGCCCTCGTACAAGGCAATCGGCTAGGGATACTGACACTGACTTCTTCAGCCGGTGCTGCCCTCGTACAGGGCAACAAGATTGCAGGGGCGGCTGCTTTTCAGGCATCTTCCTTGGATTGCCAGGAAAATGTGTTCAATGGCACCTTGACCGCATCCGCAACAAATCAGCGTTACGCCCACAACTATGTTGGGGGAGCCACAACGGTCGGTCTGGCAGGCGGCGCAGTTCAGGACTTTGTGGGAAACACCTTTGGAAGTGCCTTCAGTATTGTGGCCGCAGCGAACACCTACCTGACGGTGTCCAAGATTTCGGACAACACCTTTGCGGGCACTGTGACCCTCAATGCGGGTGCCAGTATCAAGTCGTTGGACAACTGCACCATCCAAGGCAATCAGTTCTTGGACTTGGCTGACATCAAATATGCCATGGGTTGCACCTTCACAGGCAACCGTGTCCTGGGCAACCTGCTCCTGACGGATGGGTCGGTGAATGTGGTCCAAGGGAACTGGCTCTCTGCGAACCTGGTGATGGACTCCAACACGGACTCTGATGTGACAGGCAACAAGATTGACGGTGACTTCAGCCTCCCCACGGCCAGCGGCTGTGTCGTGCAGGGCAACCGTGTCACAGGAGATGTGACACTGACCGGCAGTACCGGGGTAGTCTTGAACGGCAACTACATCAGTGGTGCTTTGGCAGCCACGGGTGCGGATGAGTACGTCTTCACGGGTAACCGTGTGGTTGGTGCAGTCACCGTGGATGTTGGCCCCGGCCCATCCAACACCGGAGTTGTTGTGGGGAATCGGGTGTCTTCGGTCAACGATGGCCAAGTAGCCCCGACTAACAACTTTGTCGCCATTGGCAACAAGTTGGACAACAACAAGAAGGTGTTCTCTGTCGCAGCCTCAGCGGCCACGGTCAACGAGAAGAACCCCACGGACTAGGAGGAGTAGAGGATCATGCGACTTCTCGTAGACCTGCGAAGCCACGTCACGACCCCACCTGCCCCGGAGATCATCCAGGTGCAGCGAGTCCCCGCTGTTGGCGACCCCACCATCATCAACGGCAAGTACCTCCTGCCAATGCCCCTGGACGTGGACTTTCCCATCACCTCTGGGAGCTACCTCCTGGACGGTGCGGGCGAGATCGACGGCAACGATGTGGTCAGCCTGGGCTACGCTCAGTTGCTGGCTGCCTACCCCCAGTTCGGCAACATCTACTTCAACCCGCTCCTGACTTCTGACCATGTGAAGGAACTGGTCCTTGACCAGAGCTACCATTTCACCGATCACAGCGTCTCCCCACCCGTGACTTTCTTCTCCCGGTTCCAGACAGGCCGGGAGAGTGGTGTCCCGGATGACGGCCAGATGCCTACGCACACGGCAATCCAGCCCTACAACCAGAGCATGAACCGTCCAGGGATGCTCATCACCAATGAGATTGACCTGGCGGCCTACACCCTGGATTGCAACGGGGATCCTGTGGGTGCCGACCAGTTCATGGTCTACTGGAAGCTCTATGGCTTCGACGTGACCGAGGACATTGCCTCCGACTTCGGTATCTTCCAGGGGGTCAATGCCCCTGCGTTGCGTACTGTGGCGGAGACAGACCAGGAGCCTGCTGGGCTCACGGTCTACATCACCACGGATGATGGGGCCAACTGGTGCCCTGTGGGTTTGCTGGAGCCGATTGCCTTTTGTGACAAGGCGACGAAGGTACGACTGGCTTTCCGCAACGATGGAACCAACAAGGTCTACCTGGCGGCGTTCGCACTGCTGTTCTGAGGAAGTGAATCTTGAACACTGTCTTGGCCACGATCGCCAATCCCCTTTGCTCCAAGTGTGGGCAGCCAGGCCTATTCAGGGGTCGTCGTAAGATGTGTCAGGAATGTGAGCGCCAAGCGGCCCGCTTGTATGCAAAAGAGCACGCCACCCAAAGGTCCGAATGGGTTGCCCAGAACAGGGGTAAGGTGAGTGCTGCTTCCGTCCGGTATACCCGGCGGGTCCGTGCGGCCCATCAGACCCGGTTAGATGCCCTCAAATCAAAGCCGTGCTCGGATTGCGGCCAGGTGTTTCCTACCTACGTCATGGATTTTGATCATCGGGATCCGACCATTAAGGTCGCAGGCATCAACTCTCTGATAGCGAAAGCCGTCCCATGGGAACGTATCCAAACTGAAGTGGCAAAGTGTGACTTGGTGTGCGTTTGCTGCCATCGTCTACGCACGCTCTTGCAGACCGGAGTGTCAAAGCATTCCAAAAGACAGTTGGTTGCCCGTTTGAAGAAGAATCAGCCTTGTTCTGACTGCGGATGTGTCCTGTACCCTTGCCAAATGGACTTTGACCACACTCAAGAAACAAAATCAGGGTGTGTGAGTCGGTTGTCATCAGGGGCACAGATCCGGGCAGAGGTTCTGAAATGTCAGATCGTTTGCGCCAACTGTCACCGCAAACGAACTCAGAGTCGGGGTAACTTTCATAGCCGGTTGAGTCGGATTAGCACAGTTTTGGTCGGGGGTTAGTCATGGGTCAGGATCTTGGTTCTGGTGTTTCCCGGACGTTGAGTGCTGTGGACCGTATGTTCAAAGGGGTGGTATTCCAGAAGGGAAAGCCACCTCTGGATGCAGAATATAACCTTCAGGATTCATTGCACAATGAGTCCATGCGGCAACAGGTTGCAGCCACGATGCCTTCAGGGTTTTTCATGGACCCGATCCGGTCGGGGTTTGATTTCGAGTTCAATCCGAACTGGGTCAATCACTTCCATCTAGGGGCACCGAGAACAGCCCAAGGTATCCACGAGGGCACCGAGGCACAGCCGGTGGTGTGGGTTTGTGTGCGCGGCTGGATCATCCCGGTGGCTGGGACGGACGCGGAATCCCTCTACAACACCATCAAGCTCTATCCACCGCCCTCATCGGACATGCGGATTGACCTCGTGTTCCTGGAGGCCTGGGCTACCCTGGTGCAGCCCAACCCCTCAGTCCTGAACAAGCCCACGGCCTCGACCATCTGGAAGTATGGCAACACCAAGTTCGGCGGCACCAACATGACCGATGACTTGGAGGACCCGACCATTGGTATCGAGACGACCAAGCGGGTCCAGGTGCAGTACCGGCTTCGGGTCTACGGTGCAGGTGTGGGCCAAGGTGCCGGTGTGAACCTGACGGCTCATCCCGATGGCCTGGACGACCCCAACATCCTGGGTCAGGGTGCCTCCTGGTCCCCTGTGGCAGGTTTGCAATGGGCCAACATGCGGGAGGCCTTGGGGGATCCGAGCCTCTGGCGTGCAGGAGATGGCGACCCCAACAACGCCCTGGGGACCATCGACGGCTACACCTATGCCATCCCGGTGTGTGCCATCTTCCGGCGCAACTCAGCACCCTACGTTGCCATCACGGCCTCGGGCAACCCGAACCAGAATGGTGCTTTCCTGCGGCAACCTGGTGCCCGTCTGCTGACCAACCCGCTGGCAGGCGATGTCGTGCTGCTGGATGCCTCTTTGGGTGAGTACCTGGCTCCTGACTCCGGCAAGACGACGGCCTTCGAGGTGCTGGTCACGAATCTGAATGGTTCGGGTCTGGAGGATGGCTCCTTGGTGCTCTCCAGCACCTTCCTGCACCTCGACGATGAGATCGTGGGCATCTCTGCGGTGAACCTCACCACGGGCAAGATCACCATTCCGGCAGGTGGCCGTGGACGGTGGGGCACAGCGGCGGTGGGCCACCAGCGGGGCACTGCGGTCAGGTTCTTCAACACGCGGCCGGACGGGCGCTTCGCCGATGAGATTGTCTCATCGGACGTGCTGGATCTGCGGCGTGCGGTGAACCCTGGCGACTGGGACTACAGCCGTCTGTTGGCCCACAACGTGGCGGCCTTGGCGAAGGGCAATCTGCACACGGCCTGGAAGTTCTCGAACCCTGGTGACACGGCAGGGCCGGTTGTTCACGAGGTCGTGGACCTCTATGCAGGCAACGAGACGCACCCGAACCACACGGACACAGCCGATGGCATGGACGGTATCCGCACCATCTGGTCGGATGCAGCCACCATTCAGGGTGACGTGACCCTGCTTCTCGACCATGAGGCCACCAGGGCTGCCGATGGCACCATCGGGTTCACTACGCCGACCTTCGATGCGTCGGTTGAGTGGGACGTGGGTGCAGACCTCAAGCCCATTGGCTTCCTGAACAGCGGTGCAGGCGGCGTGCCCGGCTGGACCAATGGGTCTTCCATCCACATGTTCATCGGCGGCACGACTGGCGAGAACGGGGCGCGTGGCACGTTCAGGGCTTCCGGTGTGCGGGATGTCCGCTTTGTGACTCCTCAGGAGTTCTGGAAGACGGGCTACCCCGTGGTCGCTGCGGGCAATGGCAACCAGAACCCCATCACGGTGCGGTTCCCTGGCTTCAAGGCATACCAGGCTCCCCCGGACAATCTCGACCCGGCAGACAAGGCCATGTACGGCGGCCCGCTGTACCCGTGGCGGGAGAACCGCTTTGAGCGGCCCTTCATCGTGCTGGGTGGCCTGCTGCACAGCACGCTGCGCTACACGGGCGTGGGTGTGACCAATCTGGGCACCTTCAGCGACCCGATCACCGGCCAGACCAGGTACACCTTGGACCTGACTGCCGCTGGTGTGGACTTCGACACGGATGGGGTCTTCTACTCCGGCTCTCTTGACGACAGCATCACAGGTGTCGCGGTCCCCCTGCTGCGTGGTGAGCGCACCCTCTATGGGATGCTGACTGACCATGGCAAAGACAAGACAGGAGCCTCGTCTGAGGTCTACATCCTGACCTTTGGCGATGCTACTGGCGTGAACAACAACGGTGCCTTCAGGGTCATCGGGGCAGGAACGGCAGCCTCGGGGTACACCGAGGTCATGGGTTCGACTGCGGGCATGTTGGTCCTGGAGCCGCTCTCAGCGGACTTCTCGGGCTGGTCAGCCACGGGTTCGGGCAATCAGATCACGGTGGACTTCCGGTCGCAGTACCACAACGCGGACGACATCTCGAACTACCAGGTGGCAAGCCGCCAGGCGGACCTGGTGCTCTGCTTCACCGACATCGGTGGTGAGGCCCTCTCAGGCACGCCTTGGGACGTGGCAACGGCGAACGCTCTGGCTCTGCCCCAGGACGCGGGGAATGACAACAAGAGGACGGCGGCCAGCAAGGCTATCGTGTCTTTGTCGCTGCTGTATCACCCGGGCCGGTCGGCGGCTACTCGTGTGCCAGACGAGTTTCTTCGCTTTGCCATGCAGGGCGGCTCGGACATCACACTGGGCACCTACCTGCGGCGCTCCCCGTCTGGCATCGACCCCACCTTCTCGGCCATCGGGACGGCCTCGGATGAGACGTACTGGCCTCAGGTTCACATCCAGACCTGGAACCGTCTCCCTGCCCTGGGGCACCATGCCCCTGTGGCTCCCAACTATGGGGGCAACGTCGTGGGCTACACCGAGTCGGACAGGGAGCATGAGTGCTTCGTGGATCGGGGCAGCAAGACTGTCCTGTTCCGGCCCTTCCGCAATCGGGACATGACACTCAAGGCGCTGACTTGGGCAGAGTTGCCCGTGGGTCAGTGCCTGCTGGGGGACTACAGCTACCCTGACATGGCACCCAAGGACGCTTTGACCATCCTGACTGGGGCAGATGCTGTCTCGGGCAAGCGGATGGGCTTTGTTCTGCCCCAGGAGTTCGCACCTCGGTTCGGCCGTCAGGACATCCCTTACCGAGTGCTCAATCAGGGAGCGGTGCCCACTTCGGCAGGCTTCATGCCGGGCATCAACCACCTGTTCACCGACGTGACGGACCTGACCAATCCGGTCTTCAACATCATCGGCGGCGAACGGAACGCAGGAGGCACGGAGGTCAATCCTCTGTTCTTCCTGACCCGTGCCTCTGAGGTGAGCTACGCCCACCACAACAGCAACTATGGCCCCAAGGGTGTTGGCGTGTACGGGGCTCGCAAGACCACGGACATTGATCCCAACACGGGGGCTGCGGCTCGGGAAGTCATTGCAGCCCTCAAGGCTGTGAACTCCTCGGACCTGGGACGGGGCTTGAAGGGCATTCAGCTTCCGCCCTATGTAGGCATCGCTCGTCTGTACGGCGTGTACGAGTTCAACGACTACATCGCCAAGGGCGGCACGAGCTACAAAGTCAACCGCTACGAGATGGAGGCCAGCCCGGCCATCAATCTCCTGCGGGAGGATGCGGATCAGCAGTCGCTGTTCATCCTCCAGGATGGTGCCAAGGACTTCACCGAGCAGGTGGATGACCACACTTACATCATCCCGTCCAACGTGCTCGACCTGACTCGGGTGCCCACCTACGTTGCGGGTACCTCCAAGTTCGAGGACTTCGACTATGTGGTGGAGGCCACGGTCTTCTTCTTCGCCAAGGGTTTCATCTCGAAGAACAACATCGTGCTTGTCCGCAAGTACAATGGTTCCTTCGGCCTGAACACTGATGGGGACAACCCGGAACTGGAGAACGTGCCAATGTGCATCCCGTCTCCGGCGGGGGTCAACGACCACTTCTACACCGCCTACAACCGGACTGTGTACCAAGGCGACCCCTTCATGACGCGGGACGGCACCGCACGGCAGGATGCGGACTACGAGAACCGCTATGGGCGGCTGTCTCCGTCACAGGCGTGGCTCCTCCGCACTGCCGTGCAGCAGTTCGATTCGGCGGGCAACTTCATCCCGCAGATGGAGAACGAGCGCGGGTTTGAGGTCCTGGCCTCGATGGACTTCTACACCACGATGGGCACTGGCAAGATCGCCGGGGAGTTGGTCCCTGGGACGCCGCTGGACGTGGGATTCATCGGCTACGACCCCTTGAACGGGCCGTCGAACACCCGGATGCCTCTGACCCAGACCTCGAACGACTGGCGCATCACGACCAGGGCGTTCACGGAGGGCCAGAAGGCCAACACTAGTAGGGCCTCGGCCACGCTGGAGGTCCTGAGCAATGACTCTCTGATCAATGCCAATGGGCAGACGGATGCTTTCACGGCGCAGGTGGGTTTGCTCGATCGGACCAAGGTGCAGCTTTGGTTCGCCGATGCCACGATGGCTTCTGTGCTGACCGCAGGCCCCTACAACATCCCGGTTGAGGACATCGTCCCTCTCGACCAGACCAGCAGCCACAAGGAGTTCTTCACATCCAGTCCCTTGAATATGGGCACCCTCTTCGATGGCATGATCACGACAACGACCGTGGCCATTTCGGATGTCAAAGTGGGGGATGGCGTGGTGGTGACCCCCCGCTATGACGTGGAGTACCTGGCGGGTATCACGTTCTACGGGCACGTTTTGTCGGGGGGTTTGGTTACGGTCTACGCCCGGAACAACTGGCCCTCGGTGCCGTTCCAGGACCTGACAAGCTATGACAGTGTGCAGACTCTGCCAGTCACACAGGCAGATTTCGGCGGTGTGCCTGTCCCAGCATTCAGCAATGTGGCGAGTGGGGTGGTGGCCTTCCCGGGTGCGGCCTTGGGCAACATCGTGGTGGTCAATGCCCCACCCGTCACCAATGGGCTGTTCTTTACGGCGGACCCCGTGACGGTGGCAGGCCAAATCACGCTTCGGCTGCACAATCTCACGGCGGGGCCGCTGAGTTTGGCAGGTGCCACCAACCTGCGTGTGGGTGTCTTCCAAGAGCACGCACGGGCTTCGGTGGATCTCTCCCACATCACCTTGGATGTGCGGGTCAGCCAGACCAAGGGCACGGAGACAGGGACGGCAGCCAACCTGGCAGCTACCATCAATGCCAACTCCAAGCTCCAGCGCACCATCAAGGCCCGTCACGATGGCCCCAAGGTGCTCCTTGAGGCTGTGCCTGTGGGTGCAGAGGGCAACTCCATCCGGCTCTCCCTGGACAAGTTTGGCTTCCCTGGTGGCGGTGTTGGCACCTCGCCGCTGCCCCTGGTGCAGACCTTGGGCCTGGCTGTCCCGTCCAACAACATGTTGCCCGTTGGTCACCAGACCACGAGCACCTACCTGTTCGGCGGCATGGACCTCCCGGTCAACGCGGGCAATGGCACAAGCCAGATGGCTCTGACGGGTATGACTGAGCGGCTCCCCTTGGGCGTGCTGGTGCAGGACTCGGACTTCCTGTGCGAGAACCCATTGGGCGATGCGGCCTCGGTCATGAACTCGGCGGTGGCTTCCCTGCGGCCCATCCAGACCTTGATGCCCTTGACCACGGGTGGCGAAGAATACACCCGCTTCATGGGGGCACCTGGGGAACTGGTGGCTCTGGCGGACGTGAAGATCGCTCCCTACTCGTGGGCAGCTTGGACGGACACCTCGGGTGACTCGGCCACCAAGAAGTTCCGGCTCTACCGGGGCGGCGGTGCAGCCTATGTCCTCTCGGGGGACAACCCTGGTGGCCCCCTTGACTGGGTGTCCGGGAGCTTCCCCAAGGCGGCTCAGGCCGTCCTCAAGAGTGGCATCCTGGCGTGCCGGGCTGTGCTGGTGCGGAACTTCTACGAGGAGGCTCTGCCTGCCGAGGGGATGGCTGTCACGAGCAATGGTGATGAGGTCCAGATGGTCATTCTGACCTACGCCCTGCTGGGCACGGGTCCTTTGACCAACGCGATGGAACTCACGGGCATCATCTCGCCTTCGGGCTATGGCGAGGGCTACGCAGCGGCTGACCGTTACCGCTGCATGGGCCGTCCAATGGTCCGTGGGTACAGTCGAGAGATTCCGAACCCGGCGGATGTGGCCCTGGCCGTTTACCCGGAGAACCAGCGAGGGGTGTAGCCATGAACCGTAGGAACTTCTTGGGTCTCTCCGGCCTACTGGCCCTGGTTCCCTTTGTGGGGGCCAAGAAGGCACTGGCGAAACCTGCCCGCACACCCTCGGTGCGGCCTCCTTGCCCCTGGACTGTGCGGCCCCAGATCACAGCAGATGACCTGGTTGCCGAGTACAAGGCGTGGGTCACGGGTGACTTGGATGGCCACGACAAGGCTGTAGAGCAAATGCTGTTTGCAAAGGGCATCCGCCCCCCCGGTGTGCAGTCGCCTTCGATGGCCTATGGACAGTGCGCTTGCGTGGCTGAGGCCCAACACCAGGTCCGGTTGCATCTTGACCGAGAGATCGCGGTGACCCGAAACCGACTGAAGGAGCAGGAAGCCCGGCTCAAGATTCTTCAGACATCGGTGGGCCTCCGGGATGCGCAGGGGTGGTCCCCTGGACGCTACAAGGGCACTTTGCCCAAGTGGATGACGGAATAGCCCATGCC
>Ga0172370_10004759_pt1 | contig 17955 bp, 12 predicted proteins | sample LakKiv5m_FD_114538 | JGI IMG/M metagenome (GOLD analysis project Ga0172370, IMG submission 114538) | Freshwater microbial communities from Kabuno Bay, South-Kivu, Congo - kab_022012_11.5m | ecosystem: Environmental > Aquatic > Freshwater > Lake | place: Democratic Republic of the Congo...
GGGGTGCCAAGAAAGGCACAATCTGGTGGGACGACATCGAAGTGAAAGACCTTGGTTTAACGAATATTCTGCGAAGAGAAGGCACACCGCTGACAGTGATGGACAAAACACACAATAGAACCTGCACCGAAGGAGTAGATTTCGAGCCGGTAGTGGATAATATCATGCTCGGAAAATACGGCGAATACGGTCCATTTCATCAACCGCCGACTTTTAAAATTAAGCCGGGTAGCAATATTCAAAACGGCGATTCTGTGCTGATTATCTCCTATCATCCTTTCGTAGCCGTGTCGGATAATAATTGTTCCGGTTCGGTTATGGTTTGCCCTTCCGAAGATACATTGTACAAAATCGTAGAAGACCAGTCGTCGCGAGTCAATGACCTGCTGCATCCGGCAAGATTCTTCATGTCGCACGATGAAATAAGGAACATGAATTGGGACGAAGCTTGCCAGAAGAGGGAACTCACGCCCGCCGATTTGCTTTCGGACAATGTAACGAAATGCTATAATATTTTGAAAAAAATTAATCCTAATTCCGAAATCCTTGTCTGGAGCGATATGTTCGATTCACTTCATAATGCTAATAATAATTATTATCTAATAAACGGCGACCTTGGCGGAATTTGGAATAAAATACCGAAAGACATGACAATTGCTAACTGGAACGGAGGCAAAGCAGCAGAATCGCTAAGATTTTTCGAAAAGCTCGGATACAAGCAGATTACATCACCATATTACGACGACCATAGCACAAATAATATCCGACACTGGCGGCTGGCTCAGGAAGGTGTTAAGAACATTAACGGAATGATGTACACAACTTGGGAAACTGACTACAGCCAGCTCTCGCCATTCTCATATTACGCATGGGGAGCGGGTCCAGCAATTTATTTCACTCCGCCTGATAGTATCACATTTTTATCGGGCGGCTTCAACAAATCAATAAAAATTCAACCCGATTTTTATGATAATACAGATAAAATCACAAGTGCTTTCATATTAGTTGAAAGCTTGGTTAAAGGAAACTGGCTGCAGGATACTTTTCAATTGACAAATGCATCGCTCGATTTCTGGAGTGCATTCGTCAGCGGTTACAACAAAGCAGCGACAATCTATACATTTTCGGTAATTGCAACGAATTCGCAGGGAATAACAAGGAAATCACCAAAGTACATCATCAGGATGGGTGGAGTAGATGATGTGTCGGAAATGGCTTTGCTGGAGAAATTGTTCAATCTTCAACTCACTCCCAATCCCACTTCAGACTTCATGGAAATTTCTTATTCCCCCTCTATCGACCGTAGGGTTAACCCTACGGTTGATGGACTAGGAATTTCGATTTATAATGTTTTCGGCGAAAAACTTCTTTCTTCGTCTCATTACTCAATACTCACTACTCAATACTCAGCGAAGCTCGATGTTTCAGGTTTGTCATCCGGTGTTTATTTCGTGAGGGTTGGTGAGAAGGTAGGGAAGTTTGTGAAATATTGAGAAACCTATTCTCCAATTCTAATTTCTTTATACTTTTCAAAATAATACGAAATTAATTGTTAAATTTACGCTGATTTCTGCTATTTTTGTAAGTTTAATATACAACCGATTTTGTAAATAAAAAAAGCAGATAATGGCAGGATTAAGATTATTCTCTAACGATGTTGCAATAGACCTCGGAACCGCTAACACTCTCATTTGGATGAAGAGTAAGGGCATCGTGCTTAACGAACCCTCAATCGTTGCTTTCGACAGAACGAGCAAGCACATCATCGCAATCGGACACGATGCACAAGCAATGGTAGGTAAAACACACCGCGATATTAAAATTATCAGACCGCTTCGAGACGGCGTTATTGCCGACTTCGAAATTGCGGAAGGTATGCTCCGTGCTTTAATCCGCAAGGTGTCGCTAAGCTGGCAACCCGCCCGTAGAGTTGTTGTTTGCGTCCCTTCGGGCATTACTGAAGTGGAAAAACGTGCCGTCCGCGATAGCTGCGAACATGCCGGAGCAAAAGAAGTTCACCTGATTGCCGAACCTATGGCAGGTGCAATCGGTATCGGCTTGTCTGTTCAGGAACCTATCGGTAACATGATAATAGACATTGGCGGCGGAACGACGGAAATCGCAGTGATTGCTCTATCGGGAATCGTAAGTGACGAATCAATCCGTATCGCCGGCGACGAAATGACCGATTCCATCGTTCAATACTTCAAACGCTCCCATAACATTTTAATCGGCGACCGCACTGCCGAGCAGATTAAATGCCAGGTAGGTTCTGCGGTACCACTCGAAGAAGAGCTGGAAATAGAAGTCAAAGGAAGAGACCTTCTGTCGGGTATTCCGAAAATGATTCAGGTTTCTTCTGCAGATATTCGTGAAGCTCTATCTGAAGCCGTGAACTCCATAGTCACAGCAGTACTGAATCTCCTTGAAAGAACACCGCCGGAACTCTCGGCAGATATTTTCGACCGAGGAATAATGCTTACAGGCGGTGGTGCACTTCTCAAAGGGCTTGACGAAAGACTTCGCAGGGAGACTTCGCTGCCCGTGCATGTGGCTGACGACCCTCTAACAGCAGTCGTTAGAGGTACAGGCAAGGTACTCGAAAATCTGAACGAATATTCATCGGTTTTAATTAAAACAGCCAGATATTAATTTTCTGAATATAGTTTTTAGCAAACCAAAGACGCTATGCATCGGATAATAGATTTTGTAGCAAAATACAAGGAATATTTTACATTCTTTGCCCTAATTGTAATCAGTCTTTCGCTGATATCCATGGGCAATGTTACTCGTATTGGCGGTTTCAGAACTGTTGTCATAGGTGGAATGGGCTGGTTTCAGAACATTTTTTCTTTCATCCCGAATCCGGTTGCGTTAAAAAGCGAAAATCAAGCCCTAAGGGAACTCAATCTTCAGCTTTCGTCTGAAGTTACAAGAATGAGACAGGCTCTCCTCGAAAACAAAAATCTTAGGCAAATGCTCGAGTTGAAAAAGACTCTTGACAAACCTTACGTCATTTCTGAAGTTACCGGAAGAACTACTATGGAAATGAGAAATTATCTTACTCTCGACAAAGGTTATAACCAGGGTATCGAAGATGGCATGCCCGTTAGAACCGATGCCGGTTTGGTTGGCGTTGTAATCGGAGCTTCAGGAAATCATTCGCTCGTTGAGGTTATCCGCAACAGGGATGTTAAAGTTTCGGCAAAAGTGCAGAGAAGCGGCTATCCGGGACTGATAGTATGGGAAGGCGGAGAAGAATTTGTTATGAAGGATATGCCTAAATCTTATGATGTAAAAGTCGGTGATATCATCGTGTCGTCGGATTTCAGCAATAAATATCCGCCCGGCATTCCATTAGGACAGGTTGTTAAGGCAATCGAAGAAAAAGGCGAATTGTTTTTAAAGGTCTTAGTCAGACCGCTTGTAAATTTTTCGACCATTGAGCAGGCATTTGTTTTGAAGTATCTGCCCAATCCCGAGGTGAACCAGTTAATTAAAGAAATGGACGAAAAGCTGAAATTACGTAAGTCTCCACCGCAGCGTGAAGATAAAATAAATCTTCCCGAAGAAAAAAAGAATAAGGAACATAAGAAAAAATAGCTGATGAGAATAGAAGTACAGGATACCAAAAGCCGTAAAGAAACAATCCGCTATATTAGCTATGCGATTGTTCTCCTGCTTATGTCCGTAGCTCATCTGACGCTCATGGACTTTATATCCGTCGGTGGCATTACCCCTGATTTGCTGATTATTCTTAGCGTTTGGATTTCCCTGAAAGAAGGTCAGTTCAAGGGAGTTGTCGCAGGTTTTACAGCAGGATTATTTTTTGATATTATTTCTCTTGACGTTATCGGTACTAATGCTTTGTCAAAAACATTAGTCGGTTTCATTTCGGGTTATTTTTATAAAGAAGGTGCTTCGGACAGTATCATCGGAAGCTACAGGTTTTTGTTAATCGTACTTGGATGTGCGTTTGTACATAACCTGATTTATTTTTTCTTTTATCTGAAACCGAGCGAAATTTCATTTTTTATGTTTTTTATTAAATATGGCGTTGCTCAAACGTTATACACAACAGTCTTTGCGATTTTTGGTCTTTTGGTGAAAATTCCAAGAAAATAGCAGTAATTAATTTTTTTTAACGGGTTGTCTCGAATGTCATGCCGGCGGTCATTCCCGAGAAAGAGGCTGTATAAAAAGTAATCAATTCTGACATTGTGTCATTCCCACGCAAGTGGGAATCCAGTTTCAGAGCGGAGTTATGGATTCCCTCGTTCGCGGGAATGACAAAAAAAGATACTTTTCACACAGTCTCATTCACAAGAAAGACAAAAAAGCCTTCGGAGACACTACCAATTTTTCTCAATTTGAAGAGCATGCTTAAAAATATATGTATTTATCCGGTTTAGAAATAGTAGGATTCAAATCTTTTGCACAAAAAACCAATTTCAGGTTTACGCCAGGAATTACTGCCGTTGTCGGACCTAACGGATGTGGCAAAACAAACGTTGTTGACGCCATTCGATGGGTGCTTGGTGAGCAAAAGAGTGCAATTCTTCGCTCCGAAATAATGGAAAACGTTATTTTTAACGGAACTTCTAACAGAAAACCCTTGGGTATGGCTGAAGTTTCAATGACTATTAAAAATAATAAAAATGTACTTCCGACCGATTACCGCGAAATTACAATTGCCCGCAGGTTATTCCGGGATGGCGATAGCCAATATCTGCTGAATAATACAAGCTGCCGGCTGAAAGATATAGTTGACCTTTTTATGGATACAGGAGTAGGAGCAGACTCTTATTCGGTCATAGAATTGAAAATGGTTGAAGCCATTCTTAGCGGGAAGCCGGAAGAGAGGCGTCATCTTCTTGAAGCAGCAGCAGGTGTTACGAAATACAAAATCCGTCGCAAGGAAGCTTCAAAAAAACTTGCAGCCGTCCAGAGTGACTTATTTAGGGTTCAGGACATTGTCTCCGAAGTTGAGAAAAACGTGGCTTCACTTTCCCGTCAGGCAGCCAAGACAAGAAAATACAACAAATTGAGCGTTCAACTCAAAGAATTAGAATTGGCTTTGCTAACCCATGATTATCTAAAATGCCATGAAGAGCTAAACAAGTATTCAAAGAATTTTGAAACTTTGCAGAGTGAAAAATCGGTTAAAGAAAAAGAAATTGATAATTCCGAACTTTACCTTTCGGAGCTGGAAAAATCGCTTTATAAGCTTGATGACGAATATCAAAAAGCTTCCGAAAAAGAAAATTCGATTAACTCCATAATTGCCGACAAAAACAAACAAATCGCAGTATCTAACGAGAGAATTTCTTCCCTTAATATAAATCGGGAGAGGATTCTAAAGGAAATCTCCGATTCAGGGGAAAATATAGAACGATTTACACTTACTGCCGCTTCTTCTGCAGAAAATGCTTCAAAATTGAAAACCGAAAATGAAACAAAACGAAATGAGTTTGAAAGCCATAAGGAATCCTTGGAAAGACAGGGTATAGTAGTTTCCGAATGCCGCGAAGAACTTAATTTATCGAATGAAAATCTGCTAAATATTCAAAACTATTTTACTTCTTTGCAGACTAACCATAAAAAGAATGAACTTAGGAAAACTGTTGTTTCGGACAGAATTGAAGAAGGTGGCAAAGACATAGATAAGACAAACGCTTCCGTATTGGAAATTGACGGTTCTTTTATCATGCTGAAAGAAAGCAATGAACTCATCAAGGAGCAAATTGATGAGCTTGAAATAACTATCAAAGAGCAAACTGATAAACAGGCTGCACTTCAGTCTGAAATTCAGAACATCCTGGATTCGATTTCTCAGCAAAAAATTGACCTTTCAGGAAAAAATGCCTCACTTGAGTTTTTGAAAGGCTTGATTGATTCGAACGAAACAGCCAAATACCTTATAAAATCCTCTGAATGGAACCCGTCAACCGATAAAATCACACTTGCCGAATCTGTCGGTACGGATGATGAATATCGCATTGCGGTTGAGGCAGCACTTGGCGAATATGCACATTTAATGGTCGTAAATACAAGGGAAGAAGCCTATTCCGCATTCGAACTGCTTAAGAAAAGCAGTAAAGGCAAATTATCTTTCCTTTGCAAAGCTGCAATCCCCGACAGTAAAGAACCAGAGGAATTGGCAGCCAACGGACGCATTTTCGGATGGGTAAGTGAGATTGTCCGTGTTGAGGACAAACTCCGCAGTGCACTTAGGCTTATCCTCGGAAAGACTGCCTTGGTAGATAATCTCGAAACTGCAATATCATTGGTGGATAAAGGTTCGGCAGATTACTCGGTTACTTTGTCGGGAGAAATTGTAAGCCGCGAAGGAATTATCAGGGGCGGCTCCGCTTCAACAAACGAAGGGTTAACAGTCGGTAAAAAAGAAAGAATTGCCAAACTCGAAAAGGAAATCTCCAAAATTAAATCAGAAGTTGAAGAGCTGGACATAAAACTCAAAGAAACAAGGGATAATCTATCATCAATTAATCTTCCCGAATTAAATTCAAAATACAGAAACTTACAAAACACATTTAATCAAAACGGGCAGAATTTATCTCAATTTCAATATCGCAAAGAATCGCTGCTGAAAAATATTTCTCTTGTTGAGCAGAATTTAAAAAGATTTTATGAAGAACTTGCCGAAATTGAGAACGAAAATCAAAAAATTCAATTAGAAATTTCCTCATTCGAAGAATCTACTGCCCAGGCTCGTGAAGTACTAAGAATCAGACAGAACGAACTTACCGAAGCCGAAAGAAATTATCGAATGTTGCAGGAAAATGTCCGAAATTCCGAACTCGATTTGGTCAAACTCACTACTGAAATCTCCAATCTTGAAAAAGACATTGAGCGGCTGACAGGACAGAAAGAATTCCTTGCTAAGAGAATTATCGAGCTAAATTCGGAATCCGATTCAAATCAAAAAACTTTGGCGGAACTTAACGACATTGTTGGAACAACAAGTAATGAGCTTGCTCTCGTACAGAAGGAATTTGACGAAGTGAAAACTTCAAGAGAATTTCTTCAGCAGCAAAAAAGCTCACTCGAAGAGCAAATAACGCAGTACACCGCTGACTTGAGTGCAAAAAGAAAGAATTTTGAAAAATTTATCGAATCTATTCACCAGTTCGATTTGCAAACGAGCGAAATTAGAAACAAAATAAAAAATCTGACCGAGAGAGCTAAAGAAAACCACGAAATAGAGCTCGAAAATATTGAATTGCAAGAAGATACAGAATGTTCATATTCCGAAACCAAAGTAGCAGTTGCTGAAATCAAAGACAGGTTGGTCGCTTTGGGTATGGTCAATTTTATGGCACTCGAAGAATTCGAGTCGCAAAGCCAACGATTTGAGTTTTACCAGGCTCAGGTGAAAGACCTTGTTGATTCCGAGAAAACACTTCAGGAAACAATTGAAGAAATTAATCAGACAGCGGAAGAAAAATTCAAGACAACATTCCAGGATGTTAATAGTAATTTCCAAACCCTCTTCAAGAAATTGTTCAATGAAGAAGGTGAAGCAGAATTGAAAATGACAGGCGATAACTGGCTGGAATCCGATATTGAAATAATGGCAAAACCGCCGGGTAAAAAACCTCATTCTATTGAGATGCTTTCCGGCGGAGAGAAGACATTGACTTCCATTGCCCTGCTTTTTGGAATTTATATGGTCAAACCGAGTCCATTCTGTATTTTGGACGAAGTGGACGCTCCGCTTGACGATGCGAACATTGACAGATTTCTGAATATGATTCGTGATTTCAGCAATAACACCCAGTTCATGATTGTCTCTCATAACAAGCGTACCATGGAGTTTGCAGATACGCTTTATGGCGTGACAATGCAGGAAGAAGGAGTCTCGAAGGTTGTTTCCGTTCGCCTTTCGCCTACATTGATTTCGGAAACTATAAGCAATTAAATTTTGTAAAAAGTTAAAAAGGGACTGTCTTAAAAGTATAACACATTGTCATTCTGAAGGTAGCGAAGAATCAGAAAACCGCATCAAGACTGGATTCTTCACTTCGTTCAGAATGACATTTATTGCAAATATTCGACTTTTAGGATAGCCCCATTTATGATAATTTACTAATCTATTTTAAAATAACAAGCATTTTTGAATAGACTTTATTATTAGTTATGAGTTTTACCAAATATGTGCCGGTATTCATTAAGTTGGTATCCATTTCTGTCTTGAATAATCCCAACTCATAATAACCGTCAGCTAAAGTCACCAATTTATTTCCAAGTAAATCAGCTACATAAAGTTTAATTATGCCGTTATCCCGTATATTAAATCTTATTTGAGTATAATTTGCGGCTGGATTAGGGAAGATACCGAAATCCTGACTATCACCAAGACCCGATAATTGATTTTCCGGTACGTCAACAGTAATTGACTGAGGAATCACAGGACATCCTTTTTGAAAATCGCTATTAAGGGCAACAACATATAAATCTTTAAGAATTGATGTATCGCAATCGAAAGTAATAGTATTCTCATTCTTATAACACCATGAAATAAGAGAATCAGCTCCGGCAGGGTTGTTTGCATAAACGGCATATCTTGCAACATTGGCATCATTCGAATATGTAAAGGTCAGCACGCAGTTACCAAATTTATCAGATACGAGCTTTATGTTAGTAGGTCCTGATAACCCGGTTTTACTTACGCTGAAATTACCTGTAACATATTTTGTTATAGGTGAAGTACCAGAAGCAATCCTTGTTGCATAAACATAATAAGAGCAATCAGGCAAAGAATCGGTTAGTGATATTACAAAATTACCGGCACTTGCATTAGCTCTTCCCATATATTTACCCGCATAATTATTATTTTTTGAATCTAAGAAGATATCAATATAATCATCTTGCTGATAATTGTTACCATCCCAGCTTACATTAACATTTTGACCGTTTTGCACTGCAGTAATATCAAAGGAACGGTCTTTGTTCAATGAAAAGAAATAAACCGAATCGTTAGGTGAAGGATTGGTAAATTGTAAGACCCAGTTACCCGTTTCGGGGTTTATTAGCGACCATTGGGCAAATGTACCGTCATCACTTGCAAAAAGAATAATACTTGAGTCAGGTTTTGTACCGGTGATTTTTTCCCCTTTAGGACTTATGAGTGTGGAAGCAGAAAGATGACCCGTAGAGGACATCATAATAAACGATCTTTTCATATTACTTGTCACCTCGAAGGTATCAAGAGCAGATGCTTGAATAAAATCATTATTTTTACTGTTTGAAAGAATACCATCACCGAATCTGCGTTTTTGAGAAGAGGAAAACAAAGAAGGAAAAGCACCACCGAATTTCATGTAGCACCCACCGTCTTTTATTCCGGTTTTTATTGACAGACTTCCGTAAGAACTAAGAATCGGGATGCCCGATGTTGTAACATCAACCATACCGTTAAATTCCAACCCTTGCTGATAGCTTAACATCATCGAGCCCGACGCAGTTCCGATTGTTCGTGGAAGAACTTTCAATCCTTTAAGATAGGTAATAAGTTTAAGAAAGGAACCCCAAGCAACAGAATTCGGAGGGTCGCTCGCCACATCCGGGATTCTGAAAATTGCATTACCGGTATTGGCATAATAAGCTATATCATCCGATTTTAGCTGCAGAACTGATTTATAACCGCTACCAATAGTTAAAACGTAGTCATCGGTACCAAAATGTAATGCTTTCAAACTGTTATCAAATGTTCCAACTTCAATACCGTTGGAAAAATCAATTCCGCAGGAACCGGTTGACACAACTTGCCATTTTTGAGTAACACTGATATCTTTAACGGCAAACATTCTGCCAATAAGATTAGCAGTTATTTTTGGTCCGGAAGTTTCAATCTTACCATTGAGTTCCAATTCAACAGCAGATTCATCACCAAGAAGCTTTGCAAGCCATGGTATTTTCATCTTAACTAATGCATCGTCCGAAAGAAAGAATCCCGATAATTCCAAAGAGCGTCCTCTCTCCGTATTGATTCTTGACCACCCGGAAGCAGCAAGTTTCAACCCAACCCATGCAAATGGCAAATCGGGCACTGGTATTCCAGGTTTTGCCTTTCCTTCCAATGAAAAAGCGTCAAATCTTCCGTTTGTGAAAGTTACGGATGCCTTTGCTTTTCCCTCAAGAAACTTAGGTTTAGCACTCGGCGGCTTGTATTCTACCACAGTACTGACTTTCCATGAATCGGTCGGTCCATCATAAGAAAAGCCAGCATTATCAATGCAGAAGCCAGGAATAAGATTAGTGCTGAAATTTGATATACTTGCTTCAAAACCTTCAATTTTATAACCGGCTAATTCCTCATTAGCAATTGTAATACCACCTGTGATTGATGAATTCTCAGGCTGGTTGGAATTGGTGGTGCAATTGTCTTTATTGAGATTATTCCATTGAGCCGAAACTTTAATTTTTACTGCTTTGGCAAAGTCCAAGTTCGCGAAGCTTAGTTCATCAAGAGAAAATTCAACTCCACCTATCTTTTTCTTAATAATTCCAGGAGTGTCCCATTTCAAAAATCCTGCACAATTCAAAGACAGTCCAATATCATCTCCGAAAGAAAGTTGTTCTTTGGTTCCGGCAATGTCAACACCATCAATGTACATAGAATATTTACCCGTTATTCTCTCGAAACCTTGCCGTGGGTCAACTGTTACTGTACCTTTAAGAGTTAAAATATCGTTTACTAAAATATTACCTTTAGCAGTTATTGTCGGCAAAGGGTCGTCAGATTTGAATTCGTTTCCCTCACCTGCATCCAATGTCATCACAGTTGAATTTGCACAGCTAAACACCCAGTATCTGCCGGAAACATCTATTATTCTCTCTACAACATTAGATTTAATTTTTGAATTAGTTGGAAGTTTTATATAAAAGGATACTTTATACTTGTTTACTGTAGTTTTCGCAGGGATATCTACGGTATAAACATATTCACCAGCGCTTGTTGTAGTTCCCACTTTTGTCTCGACAAGCTTGCCGATTTCATCGCTAACATAAACATCTGCATTTGGTATAGGCAGGTCGAAAAGATTCTTAGCGTAAAGCTTGAAGTTTGCCTTTTTTCCTGCATTCGTTTTAGTGTCTTTTGTGGGAGAAACATCAAGTGTTATCCCAGGAGCAATTGCAGCTTCGAATTTACCAACAGTAACCTGAGTTACGAAATCGGCACCACTCGGTGGATGTGAAGTCATATCAAAGAAAAAAGTTCCTTTTAGCAGGCTCTTTTCGGCGTCATACTCTTTGACGTAAGATTGGGCTATACTTGCCACCATTGTAGTTTTAACTCTGGTTGGTTTGCCATTAACGGAATAAATATCTTCAAAATATGCATCAGAAAGATTATAAACAATAGTTGAAGATAGAGTGCTAAAATTCCTAATTGTTATAACCATTGCCTGATAAGGAATGTCGGTTCTACCGGAGGCAAACAGACCTGTTATGGTAAGTGTTTTATTTTCGTCGAGAGTGGCATAGCAAGAGTCTGCGACCCAATCTTTAGTGCTTGCCCCCTTATATGATGTAAATGTCATCAAGGTTGATTTTTGGGCAAAGCCGGTATGTACCGAAAAAAATATTAAGCTTATTATTATTATTTCAAATAAAGTCCGTAAAAAATGTTTCATAGACTCGCCTTATATTAGTTGTAAATTATGTACTTTTAATCAAATTAATTTATCTTGCAAATCAATAATTATTTGTCAATTAATCCCTTAAAACAATTTATACTAAATTCTACAAAAAGATTAAACGAAAAAAAATAATACATATTTTAATCTAACTAAAATTTTTTTCAGTAAGTACTAATATTATTTTTAACTTAATGAAAAAAGCACATTAATCCGATGCTTTTAAGCATTTATAGGCATAACGTAGACCTTCTCCATTTAGATAAACATGGAATGGAGAGGAGTTCGGTTATTTTGCTGAAAAAAGAAATAATCAGGAATTTTGCTTTTGCAGCAAATCTCTTATTTCTGCAAGGAGTTTCGATTCTTTGCTCGGAGGAGGTTCAGCCGGAGCTTCTTCCTTTCTCTTCATTTTATTAATGGCTTTGACAACAAGAAAAATCACAAAAGCAACGATTAGAAAATCAATGATGACATTGATAAAAACTCCGTATTTCATCATTACAGGAGGATTTTTACCGACAGCTTCCTTCAACTGGATTGCAAAACTGCTGAAATCAAGTCCTCCAAGGAGCATACCGACAGGTGGCATAATTACGTCATTTACAAGTGAAGTTACTATTTTTCCGAAGGCGCCGCCTATGATTACGCCTACTGCCAGGTCAACCACACTGCCTCGGTTGATGAATGTTTTGAATTCTGCTATGAATCCCATGTGACTCCTTTTTGTTTATGGAAAAAAATACATATGGCAATATAACAACTGAGAAATTAAAAAAAAAGCTGCATTTTTTGGAATGCAGCCTTTTTCTTATTCTATCCGAAGATTGATTAAGAAGTACTCGCTATATAAGACGAAATTTTTAGTTAAAAGTTACAAAAAACATTTTTTTTCATAAAATTGCAGATTTTTTACTTGAATTTTCTTTAGTTTTTCTTGAGCAAAATGAAATGGGAAAAAAATTAATAGAAATCATTTATCTTATCTTTTTTCGATTCTGTTCTGAGAAATAATTGCAGTAGAAAAAAACTACATTTTGAATAAAGATTTTATTCGTAAAATCGTTATTGTAATTGAAAGAATTTTTGATTAATTTTGGATATGCACAAGCCAAGAATATATATTGACACTTCAGTTATCGGCGGCTGTTTCGACAAAGAATTTGCAATTTGGTTTACAAACATTTAGAAATCAGAAATCCGAGGGAGGTTCTCGATGAAAACACATGAAAAAACAATAGATTGCGTTAAGTTAATGAGAGTTATCCGTGACAAAATTCATAAAAAGTATGAAAAACATCCGGAATTAAGAAAATTAGAATTGGAAAGAATCCGAAAGCAATTGGAGCAAAGCCAAAATTAACATTCTCAAAAATGAACTTGACGATTTTGCTTTTTATGTATCATTATTTGGATAAATGACAAAAATGAAAATTGTAGCACTGTAGGTGCTCAACCTTGGTAGAAATGATAGTTTATTTCGATAATAGCTCCGAAGGAGTGAAACCTTTATGGTAAATACATTGCAAGGATTATTGAGGTGTCACATCTACGATGTTCAGGATGTCGGGTTTGGATTCAGATTCTACCAATGTAACAAACCTACGGTTCTGGAAGAAATGTTCTTTACAAATTATGAATCAAATTTTTTTGAGGAGATATTATATCGTAAAAATTTCTTGTCTTTAAAAAATATTTTGTAACTTTTTGGGCTTTTAATGTGTCTTTGTAGAAAATGAAAAAACAAAATGGGAAAAACATGAAAACGAATTTGATTTTTCTGGTTCTAATTACATTGTTCTATGCGGCTTTCTTCGGCTGTAAGGATAACCCCGTCAAGCCCGCAACTCCACCCCCTCAGGACACGAATCAGAAACCTCAGATTATAAGTTTTTCACCGGATAGCGGCTATGAAGGAAGTAAAGTTATTATCAGAGGTAGAAACATTGGCATAGATGGTCCTGAAATTATGGTTTGGTATGGAAGAAATATTTCAACCAGGAAGCTATGTAAAATAGTAGGTTTATATTATGATTCGATTGCTGTTGAGCTTCCTACGAATATCCTGAGTGATTGTTTCGTAATAACATGTAAATACTTGAGTGACACATCGAAAAAGAATTTCACTGTATTACAAATTTCTGATTTTTATATTGATGTTTACTCCCCTAAATCTAAAACAGGGTGTCCCGGTGAGACAATGTTTATTAAAGGTAAAAAATTACTTTCAATCAAAAATGATTTAAAAATTATGTTTGACCATGGCGAAGTACCAATTGATGAAATTAACGATACTTTGATAAAAACGAGATTTGTTATGTCCCCTGGTGAATATAACCTGAATTATTCAGTTAGAGGAAAAGAATTTAATAATAATCCTCAGGACGAAAAGTGCTACAAATATCTGGTCGGTGAATTCTCCTTCTATGGTATCAGTGAGCCAATGGCAATCGCTGGAGACAAAGTTCATATTCTTAGCAGTTACTTTGGTTCAGGAAAATTGCCAGTTGTTAAGTTTGGTTCAGTCCAAGCAAAAGTAATTTCTGCGATTGATGCCCATTATTTACATCATGGTTATGATTATAATCTTAATAAAATGCCTTACGACGAATATATTCCGGGAAGTATAACTTGTATCGTACCGCAAAATCCTGACCCGAACATAACTGTTGAAGCTACATGTGGGGTACTTGGTTATTTTTATGATGGTTTAGTGCAACATAAGATTGACTCCGCTAAAATCGAAATATCCAATGTTAAAGTAAAATATAAGGGTTTTAACGCTGGAAAACTTGATTCTAACTGGACGGAAACGCTACTAACCATTCCTGTGACCAGATACAACAAACAAACTAATAATATTGTTTATTTCCAGCAAATTGATAATTCATCGTATGGGACAAGAAGGGATACAACTTCTTATAATTTGAATTTAACTGATTTAACTGATTTAACAGTGTTTCAAGGTTCATATCATTGGAACGGTTCATACGTTTATTCTGCAGCAGGTTATAGTCATTACGAGTTCATTATAAAGAATATGAGAAAGATTTCCGAAGATAACAGTCAAATAATTTATGAAATTCGCGGTTCTGATATTTTCAATAATTTAGTTAATCTAAATTATTGGAGAAAAGGTATTGGGGGAGGTTACTACGTTTATGAAGAATATAGCATTGAATATCTTCTCGACCAAACTCCGGATAGTTACATAAGAATTTATCTTCAGAAAAAGTAAAAAATTTTCTTAAATTTAGGCATATAATAAATTTTTGTTAGGTGCGTCAAATTTACAGAAGTATTTTTTGCTATTTTTTGGAGTTGACGCATGAAAGTTAAAGATATACTCAAAACCAAAGGTCCCGAAGTTTTCACCATCGGCAGGGAAAAAACTCTCGGCGATGCCGTTAAAGTCCTGGTTAATAACAATATCGGCGTTCTGCTTGTTCTGGACGAAAATGCTCAAACTGTCGGCATTCTTAGTGAACGAGACATCCTGCGTGCCGTCTATCATCAACCACTCGATTTTCATCTTAATCCTGTTTACGAGCACATGACCGGCAGAATCATTGTCGTCGAACCCGATGACGATGTTCATTACGTTAAAAAAATCATGACAGAAAACAGAATCAGACATTTGCCGGTTTTTCAAGCTAAAATACTGACCGGCATTATTTCTATCGGTGATGTTGTCAAATCGCAGCTTTCTGACTTTCAAACGGAAAATAAATATCTTATGGATTACATCACAGGAAATGTGAAGTAATTTCATTGAGTATGGAGTTCAAAAATATATTTTCTATTAAAAAAGCAAGTATAATCGTTATCAAGCAAGCTCTCGCAGTAAAGCCTGCTTTTCGATTTCTAACAGACGGATTTTCCTTTCCATTGTGTCAAGTTCTTCGGGCATGGAGTCAATTTCAAGCCTAAGTTTACTTGCTGCTTCATCAATAAGGTCAATTGCCTTGTCCGGTAAAAAGCGGTCCGTAATGTATCTTGCCGAAAGCTCGGCAGCCGAAACGATTGCCGAATCGGTAATCCTAACGCCATGATGCACTTCGTATCTTTCTTTCAATCCACGAAGAATAGAGATTGTATCTTCCACAGACGGCTCATCAACGAGGACTTTCTGCAGTCGGCGCTCGAGTGCGGGGTCTTTTTCGATGTATTTTTGGTATTCATCCAATGTGGTAGCGCCAACGCATCTCAAATCACCTTTTGCTAATGCTGGCTTTAGTATGTTAGCTGCATCCATACTTCCTGAAGCAGCACCTGCACCGATAAGTGTGTGTATTTCATCAATGAATAAAATTATTTGACCATTCGAATCGGTAACTTCCTTAATCACTGCTTTTAATCTTTCCTCGAACTGTCCCCTGAAGCTCGTTCCTGCTACGAGAGCACCCATATCGAGAGTTACAACCAGCTTGGATTTTAATGTTTCCGGAACATCTCCTGCAACTATCCTATGAGCAATTCCTTCGACAATAGCAGTTTTACCAACACCGGGTTCACCGATGAGCACAGGATTGTTTTTAGTCCTGCGGGAAAGCACCTGAAGAACTCTGCGGATTTCATCGCCTCTGCCTATGACGGGGTCGAGTTTCCCGGCTTTTGCTTCCACATTAAGCAATCTTCCATAGCGGCTGAGTGCCTGATACTTGTCTTCAGGATTTTGGTCAGTTACTTTCTGGTTGCCTCGGATTTCTTTCAATGCTTTGAGGACTTCATTTTTGCTTACACCTTGGTCTTTAAGAATAGAAGAAGCGTTTGAGTTTATTACTGTTAATGCAAGCAGAAGATGCTCGGTGCTGACATATTCGTCTTTTAAATTATTTGCTTCGGTCAGAGCCATATCGAACACTTGAGCCAATGTGTTGGAAATATATTGTCCCGAAATTGAGGAGCCTGCAACTTTAGGCAGCATTTCCACCTGTTCATTTACTTTGATTTTTAGAAAATTCAAATTGGCACCGATTTTTTTCAGCATTTCGGGAACAACCCCGTCAATATCCTGAATTAAAGCGGCGAAAAGATGAATCGGCTCCAATGCTTGATTGTTGTAATTTACGGCAATTTCCTGTGAAATCTGAACAGCTTCCTGAGATTTTAAAGTAAATTTTTGAAAATTCATCGTCATTTATAGTCGTACTTTCGTGTATTTGTTAAATTTTTGTGTAGTTTCGCATTGTGATAAAAAACTCCACAATAAAAATTCTTTAGAATAGACTAATAAATATCAAAATAATTTTGTTAAATTGTGAATTGATTTGAATTTTAAATTGATAGAATACGGAGGTTCGATTTCAGTTTCATTGAACATAGCATGGTGGAAATTGACAGACCCGAAGAACATGTTCGGCGTCCCGAGCAAATTTTAGGCAAGGAAGTTCTGGTTTTAAGCAGCAGTTTTGAGCCTATAACAATTTGTTCTGTTAAAAAGGCGATGATTCTCATTCTGCTTACCAAAGCAGATATGATTGCCACTCAGGACGGAAAGACCATCCGCACCGTAAGCAAGTCATATCCTATTCCAAGCGTTATTAAGCTCTCTCGGTACATTAAAATTCCTTTCAAGAAAATCGAACTTTCAAGGAAAAATGTAATCCGGCGTGATAATAACAGATGTCAGTACTGCGGCTCACGAACAGCACCATTGACAATAGACCATATAATACCCAAATCACGCGGCGGAGAAGATACATGGGAGAATCTTGTTGCAGCCTGCACAAAATGTAATAACAGAAAAGGCAGCCGTACTCTCGAGGAAGCGGGACTTACTCTAATCGCAAAGCCTACAAAGCCCCATCACCTGCTTTTCATAAGGCAATCTTACAGCAATGTTGACTCAAATTGGAAGCCATATTTGTATATGGATTAGAAATAGAATTTAAGGGGATAATCTCTCGATTTTCCAGCTTGTCGTATTTTTAGAATATTTTATTCTGTCATGCAGGCGACTGGCTCTTCCCTGCCAGAACTCGAAAGCATCCGGAATTAGCCGGTAACCTCCCCAAAACGGAGGAAGCGGGACATCATTTTTATATTTAATCATAAGTTCCGCTACTTTCCGCATAAGAGTAAATCTGCTTTTCAGCACTTCGCTCTGTTTTGAAGCCCATGCTCCAAGCCGGCTCGAATAAGGTCTTGTCTGAAAATATGTGTATGATTCTTCGGAAGTTATTTTTTCTAAAATTCCTTCAATTCTGACTTGCTTTTCAAGCTTATCCCAATAAAACAAGATGGATGCATTAGGATTTTCTTCAATTTCTCTTCCTTTTCGGCTTTCGTA